>OGEP01001418.1_pt1 | contig 26244 bp, 32 predicted proteins | sample 1570721 | NCBI WGS metagenome assembly OGEP01 (sample SAMEA2582131, study PRJEB24529) | metagenome | biome: Human gut stool | place: China | collected 2011 | reverse complement strand
TCAGTTACAACGTTTATTATTTTAACACTTGTTAGTTATTTGTCAAGAACTTTTTTAATTCTTTTTTCAAACGTTTTAAACAAGCGACTAGGATAATATATCATGAAGTCATATAGCTGTCAACAACATTTTTAAAGTCGTTAATAACTGTTAGAAGCAAATTCGTCTGTCATCAGCGTCTGCCTCATTGACAACGATAACTACTATACCGAGATTGTGGCTAATCGTCAACTATATTTTAAAAGTTTTTCTGCTAATTTCAAAAGGACGAACAAACTCAACTATAACAGTTTTAACCGAACAAGAAACTCGATGGTTATAAACTAAACTACCTTTTAACATTCGAGTGGCGCTCAAAAAGAATTCTTAAACTCATACAAACAGCGATAGACTTCGATTGCCGTTAGATCCAAGCTGTCAAACGTCAGCTGAGCAGCCGGCTGAAACTGCTCTAAAGTAAACTCACCGGTACTTTGTTGATACGTTACCGTACAGACTTGAATGCCATAAGTAGAAAAAGTACGCTGCTGGAGATCGCCATGCGTATCCTCTGCCATTGCATCCAAACGACGCAAAATCCGCTGCAGTTCTGAATGAATCATGATCTAGCCTCACTAACTACTAAAATAAAAGAACCCAATCCAAACGACCAGGTTCTGCACTATATCTATTATATCGTTATTAATCAGGTTCATGCACTCGATCTGGCTTGATCATTAAGGCAAACATCCCGGCAAACATCCCAAAGTAGTAGGTCAGAATCCGCCAGAGCAGCATCGCCAACACCAATTTGCTTCCTGAGGCAATAAAGCTTGAGAACAGCACCGAAAAGCTGTATTCTGCTCCCCCTGTCCCACCAGGAATCGGAAATAGCGAGATTACCATAAAGATCAAAACGTTTAGACTGACTACCATCAGCACGTTCAAGCCATCGATGCCCAGCGACAGCATGATGAAATAAGGAATCAGATAATAAAATCCCAGCTGCAGCAGGGTAATTAAACTGACTTTAGCCATTTTGCCGTATTCGCTTTTGATCTTTAGGCTTTCTTGATAGAAGGTATCGATTTTTTCATTCAGCGTTGCCTGCATTTTTTCGTACTTATCAGGCTTCATAAACCAATGAGCAGGGCGAATCACGATGTTAGCCGCTTTTTTGGTGAAATTGTACCAATACATCACCAACAGCAAGCCGATGATGACGCTAAGATGAACCAAAAAGCCAAAGAGAACCAGCAGCGACAAAACGTGCATTTTAGCAGCAATATAGTGGAAACCAACCAAAAGACTGATGATGAAGTTGATCACGATCATCGACTGAAAAACGACAAACTTCATCAACAGCACCGAACTGGCCTGACCAGCATCAACGCCCGCCTGCATCATTGCCAACAGCTGTGCCGGCTGCCCCCCAGTTGAAAAAGGCGTTAGACCATTCCCCAATTGCTCAACCAACGGAATCCGGATTGCATCCTTCCAGGTAAAGCCGTCATGACGATCATTCATAAAAATCTTAACGACCACGGCTTCCAAAAACAAATACAGGCAGATGCACAACAAGGCTGCCCCAAACCAGCCCCAGTTTAGATGCACCAAATCCACGATAATCGAAGACAGCTTTATGTCACGCAGCGAATAAGCAAAAATGCCGATTCCGCATGCCAGCATCAAAACAAAAATAACCCAATTTTTTCGCGACATTTACCTAGCCCTCCTTTGCCTGCTCCAGATAGAATTGATGCCAGACTTTGGCAAGGTGTGACTTGGAATATTGACGCGATGCGGTATGCGCCGCCATTTTAAGCTCAGCCAAACGAGCCGGTGTCTTCTGCAGCCAATCAAGCTTTTGCTGCATCTCATCAACATCTTTGGCTGGCTCGTAATATCCTTGAATAATTGAATGATAAAGATCCAGATCACGCAGCATGACCGGTGTCCCACAGCTAAAAGCCTCTAGAACCGACATCGGAAACAGCTCGTTATAAGACGGCAGTAAAAACAGATCGGCAATGTTATCCAGCTCAGCAATCTCTTGGCGACTGACGATTCCTGGAAATTTAAGGTTTGCCGGCGGATTGTCAACGATCTTTTTAAGCGCCGCGTAGCCATCCGTAATCCGCCCAAATGAAAAACCGCCCGCCCAGATAAACTGAACGTCAGGATTCTGCTCGGCTAATTGGATAAAATCAAAAACGCCCTTGCGCTCTTGAATCTGACCACTGCCCACCACGACAAACCGTTGCTGAGCGATCCCCCATTTAGTTTTCAGCCTTCTTTTTTCAAGTTCGTCAACGGGATGAAACTTGGCATCATCGACAAAGTTAGGAATATAGGTAATCTTGCTCCGTGGAATCCCATAGGCAACAAGTTTATCGATAAACGACGGGTTGACCACTACCAAATGATCCATGCGTTTATAAAAAGCAATCACATAGCGATAAAAGATTCCGCGAAAAGGCTGCGGAATCTTGAGGCTGCCTTCCAAAGTCTCTGGCAAAAAGTGCACGTAGCCGATTTTGCGCCCGCGTTTCTTTGAAAAAGTGGAAAACCAAAATGGCAGGTCAATCGTGTGATAGTGGCTGATATCACTGGTTCGGTACTGATTAACCGCGATATCAAACTCACCTTTAAAATTCGTTTTCAACAGATGCATCAGCTCCAGATAAGCGCTGCCCACCCCTTGACCAGCTACTTTATCCGCTGAAGAATACATAGTTATTTTTAACATGCTCAACCTCGTTTACCAAAAAGATGATGCTGTCGTTTCTTTTCGTCCTGCTCATCTTGCAGGCGCTTCTGACATTCCAGATAAAAGTCCATCACGCGCTGACCAAAGACTTCTGAGGAAATATCATGAAGCTTTTGCTGACGCTTGGTAATCGTTTCCTGCGTGTCAGGATGATCAAGGTAGTACAAAACGCCCTTGACCAGATCACCGCGCTTTTGAAAACTCATTCCAATAGCTGGATCATCAATCAGCTCGTCGGTATATTCACTGCGCATCACGACAATCGGCAAGTTGGATGCCAATGCCTCATCATAGGTCAGCCCCTGTGATTCCGAGTCCGATGCTGAGACAAAGACATCGGCCATTTGATAAAAGTGATGAACGTCCTCATTTTTAATCTCACCGGTAAACTGAACGTGATCGCTAAGCCCCATCTTAACAACCTGCCGCTCCAAGGTTTCTCTGGCTGGACCATCACCAACGATCAAAAGCTGCGCGTCAGGACGATGCTGCAAAATATCCGGCAGCGCTTCAATCAGGGCCTGAATGTTTTTTTCATAAGCCAGGCGACTAAGCGACAGCAATACCGGCACATTATCTTCATAACCCAGTTTTTGCCGTAGCTCATGTTTTTGTGCAGGCGTGTCTGGCTTTGAATACACGCGCAGATTAACCCCGGTTGGAATAATTCTGATCGGTGCGGCCACGTCATATGCCTGCAGCGTATCCAATACTCGTTCACTAGGCGCAATGATCCCCGTCATGTTTTTTAGGTACAGATGCGCTAATCTGGCAACATCATGCGGCTTGATGATATGACCATTGGCAATATAGTGCAGATAGTCTTGATACATTGTATGGTACGTATGCAGGCACGGAATGTTCATCTCCTTGGCCACCATCTTGCCCATCATCCCTAAGGAAAACTCGGTCTGGTTATGAACGATATCCAGCTGCAGCTTACGGGCCAATCTCAAAGCCCTTATCCAGCCACGCACGGCAATGCGCCGATCGGTAAACGATACAAACGGAACGCTGGGAAAGCGATAGATGCCATTTTCCGGCTCATCATGCTTGGCGGCTGGATCGGTCGTAGTGAAGATGTAAACGTGATGCCCCTGTTCAGTCAATTCATCACGCAAAGTCTTGATCGACGTCGCAACGCCACTGACTTGTGGAAAATAAGTATCTGTAAACAACCCAATATTCACAATGCAATCCCCTTTAATTTTCAATCGCCAATAACGGCGAACGGTCAATTACGATTCAGATTCAGCACTTTCCATTTTAACTGATTCTTCATCATCAGATAACTGATTTTAACCCTACAAAAAAGTCGCTTCAAGCCATTTGAAGCGACCTTGATTAAATTTTAGAAATTGAAGTTTTTTAAGGCCGGAACGCGACCAATGATCATCTGTCGCACCTCTTTGGCATTACGAGCATTCATAGCCTGGTGAACCAATGGCTGCAGCTGCCGCACGTGCAGTTCGCCAATCAGCGAGCGAATCGGCAAAATACTGGTACTGTTCATCGAAAACTCATCGATACCCATTCCTAAAAGAAGCGGTGTGGCCAGCGAGTTATTGGCCATCTCACCACAGATACCGACCCATTTGCCTTCTGCATGCGCCGCGTCAACCGTATGCTTAATGGCTCTTAAGACGGCTGGGTGCAGCGTTTGGTAAAGATGCGCGACTTGGCTGTTGCCGCGATCGGCCGCAAACATATACTGCGTCAGATCATTGGAGCCAATACTGAAAAAGTCGGCATACTGTGCCAGTTGATCAGCCATTTCCACGGCGGCCGGGACCTCAACCATCATGCCGACCTCAATCTGATTCGCACAGCCGATTCCTTTCGCCTGCAGCTTTTGACGTTCTTCTTCTAATACCTTGCGCGCCGCCAAAAACTCATCCAGCGTGCTGACCATCGGAAACATGACTGCCAAGCGGCCATAAACCGATGCTCTAAGCAGGGCTCGCATCTGCGGACGCATAATTTCTGGGTGCGCCAGTGAAAAACGCAATGAACGCATCCCCAAAAATGGATTGTCTTCTGTCGGCGTCTGGATGGCTGCGATTGGTTTGTCGCCGCCAATATCCAGTGTGCGGATAATCACGCGTTCTGGCGTCATATCAGCGACGATTTTTTTATAGGCTAAAAACTGCTCTTCTTCACTTGGCAGCGTATCGCGTCCCATAAACAAAGCCTCGCTGCGCATCAGGCCAATTCCTTCCGCGCCACTGTTTTTGGCACTTTCTATCTCATCGGGCATAAACAGGTTGGCACCGATCTCGAAATGACGACCATCGGCACTGACGGTTCGCTGATGCTTCAAAACACCGAGCGACTCCATTTCCCGCGCATAGTCGCCAGCTTTTTTCTCGTATTCATCGATCTCAGCCGGCGTTGGACTCAGCAAAACGCGGCCATGAATACCGTCAACGATCAGCGAGGTGCCATCCAGAATCTCACGGGTCGCCGTTTTGGTACCAACCACGCCTGGAATCGCCTTTTCTTTGGTCATGATGGAAAAATGCGAGGTGCTGCCGCCTAGATCAGAGACGATCCCTACGACATAGCGCCGGTCAAAGCGGGCAATATCGGTCGGCGTCAGGCTATGAGCGACGATAATCGCCTGATGTTTGAGCCGGCTTGGATCCGGCAGCTCGATCCCCAAGATATGACTCATTAAACGCTTAAAAAGGTCCTGCATGGCGATTCTTCTTTGATGCAGGCCCTGTTCAGAAGATGCATTTTCGGCTAGCCAGCGATCGGTTTCTTTTTTGACCGCATAGCCCGCCGTATATTTATTGGCAACGATCTGGTGCTCAATGGTCTGTTGAAAATCATCAGCCAGCACCAGCTGCAGCTGCATATCGACGACCACCGCCGCCTGTTTGTTGAGTTGAGCATGGGCTCGCTGACAAATCTCCCGCAGCTCATTGGCCGTAATAGCAAAAGAATCATGAAGCCGAGCGACTTCATGATTCACATTATCGGTATGTTGCTGCTTAACGGATAGGTCAGGAACTCCCAGCAAATAGGCCGGCGCGATGGCAATCCCACCACCAGCCGCGATGCCATTGAGCTGTCTTGACATATTAGTCCGCCAAGCCTTCTTTCTTCATCGTTTCAGCGATGGCTTCGATAGCTTCCTTTTCGTCATCGCCTTCTGCAGTAATCGTAACGTTAGCGTTTTGACCAACACCCAGGCTCATAACACCCATGATGGACTTCAAGTTAACGCTCTTGCCGTTGTATGACAGAGATACGTCAGAGGTGTACTTGGATGCAGTTTGTACCAGAATCGTAGCTGGACGAGCATGGATACCAGTTTCAGCAGTAATCGTAAAATCGCGTTTTTCCATTGTAATCATTCTCCTTAAGGCTTTGTTGGGCATTGGCAATTGGCAACCAACGCTTTCAATATCACCATTGTAGCAATTGTAAGCGGTAAATACAAGACGATTTCTTGGCAAATGACGCCAAAATGCGGATTTAATCTCGTTTTATCAAATGATAGTGCAATTCTCCGCCCCGTTCGGCTTTCCCTTCAATCTGGGTTCGATACTCATAATCATGATAAATCGGTTGGAAGTCCATAAATTCTGCGGGCGTCACGACAAATTCCTCAATCTTACCGGCGCGCAGATCTTCAAGCAGTTGACAGTAATCTTTGGCAGCCACGAATTCCCCACCTCTTTTCTTGATTGCTCTTCACCTATTTATATTATAACTGATTTTTTAAAATGGCGGGGTTTTTAGCATTCTAATTCAACCAGTGCTAAAATCAAAGGTAGAAAGTTTATCTGCTTTTTGACCTTTGTTGATAAAGCGCATTGTATCAAGCATTGATTAATTTGACTTTTATCGAATAAACTGCTTGATATATTACTAAAAGTAAGTATAATTGCATTATGGTCAAAAAAGGTCAAATATATTTTTGACTTCTGAGGGGGTAAAAATAAATGCTTTGTCAAGTATGCCATCAAAATCCCGCAACGATTCACCTACAAATGAATTTTAACGGTCAACGCATGCAGATTGACCTGTGCCAAAACTGCTACCAAAACATGCAGCAGGCACAAATGAACCTGATGAATGGGGGTAATGGAATGAACAACAACTTTGGCTTCGGCAGTCTCGAAGATTTTATGAATGCCATGAACAACATGCAGGGCCAAGACGCCAACAACCAAGGCAGCGCCAACTTTAATGCTCAATCCAGCAGCAATGGCGGCGGCAAGCGTAACAAAGGTCTGTTGGGGCAATACGGCGTCAACATGACCGACCTGGCCCGCCAAGGCAAGATCGATCCCGTAATCGGTCGTGACGATGAGATCGCGCGTGTAATCGAGATTCTTAATCGGCGGACTAAGAACAACCCAGTTTTGATCGGTGAAGCCGGGGTTGGTAAAACTGCAGTCGTTGAAGGTCTTGCCCAGGCAATCGTTTCTGGTCAGGTTCCGGAAAAGATCGCTTCTAAAGAAATCATCCGCTTAGACGTTGTTTCCCTGGTTCAAGGAACTGGCATTCGTGGTCAGTTCGAACAGCGGATGCAGCAGTTAATGAAGGAAGTTCAGAAGAATAAGAACATCATCCTGTTTATTGATGAGATTCACGAAATCATGGGTGCCGGCAATGCTGAAGGCGGCATGGACGCAGGCAACATCTTAAAGCCGGCCCTGGCTCGTGGCGATCTGCAGCTGATTGGCGCCACGACCATGAACGAATACCGCAAGATTGAAAAGGACGCGGCGTTGGCTCGGCGGTTCCAGCCAGTTGAGGTCAATGAGCCATCCGTTGAAGAAACGATCAAAATTTTAAACGGCATCAAGGGCCGCTATGAAGACTTCCACCACGTCAAGTACACCGATGATGCCATCCAAGCCGCGGCTAAACTGTCGGATCGCTACATTCAGGATCGATTCCTGCCCGACAAGGCGATTGACCTGCTGGACGAAGCGGGATCCCGCAAGAACCTGACCTTGAAGACCGCCGACCCGACAACGATCGAAAATCAGATTCACACGGCCGAGGCTCACAAGCAGCAAGCCGTTGAAAGCCAAGATTATGAAAAGGCCGCCTACTACCGCGATCAAGTTTCCAAGCTGACCAAGGCTAAGCAGGATGCCGAAGAAAATCATACTGACCAAGCCGCAACTGTAACCGTTCAAGACATGGAAAAGATCGTCGAAGAAAAGACGCACATCCCGGTTGGCGACTTGCAAAAACAAGAAGAAAACAAGCTGCGTGATCTCGACAAGCAGCTCGAAAAGCACGTGATTGGTCAAAACGAGGCCGTTGACAAGGTTGCTCGGGCAATTCGGCGCAATCGGATCGGGCTTAACAAGTCTGGCCGCCCAATCGGCAGTTTCCTGTTCGTGGGGCCGACGGGGGTTGGTAAGACGGAAATGGCTAAGCAGCTGGCTAAACTGCTGTTTGGTTCCAAAGATGCCATGATTCAATTCGATATGTCCGAATACATGGATAAGACCTCGACTTCCAAGCTGATTGGGGCTGCCCCAGGCTATGTCGGCTACGAGGAAGCTGGTCAGCTGACGGAACAGGTTCGGCGCCACCCTTACAGCCTGATTCTGTTGGATGAGGTTGAAAAAGCGCACCCTGACGTAATGCACATGTTCCTGCAGATTCTGGACGATGGCCGCTTGACCGACTCGCAGGGACGCACGGTTTCATTTAAGGACACCATCATCATCATGACTTCCAATGCCGGTACTGGCGACTCCGAGGCTTCGATCGGTTTTGGCCCAGAAGCAAGCGGCGCAACGCACTCGATTATCGACAAGCTGACCGATTACTTCAAGCCTGAATTCTTGAACCGTTTCGATGCCATCGTTCAGTTCAACCCATTAACCAAGCCTGATTTGATGAAGATCGTTTCACTGATGCTTGATGACGTCAATGCCATGCTGGCCGACAAGAACCTGCACATCGAAGTTCCAACCGACGTTAAAGAAAAACTGGTTGACCTGGGCTACGATCCTAAGATGGGGGCACGTCCATTACGCCGGGTCATTGAAGAACAGATTGAAGACCGCATCGCTGATTACGTTTTGGACCATGATCAAGTCAACAAGCTGGCTGCCAAACTCGATGGCGACGGCAAGATCGAAGTCGTGGCTGCTGATACGCCAGTTCCAACCAACACACAGACTCCCAGCGTAACCGATGCAGCCAAAGACGATTCCGACGCTGAGTAACTCAAAAAAGTCTGTTTAGTCTGAATATAAAAGGCGCGCTGTCAAGCTTATGAGCCTGGCAGTCGCGCCTTTTTGTCTATTTTTGATCATTGAAATGCGTATAGCGCAGCAGCGGAATGGCGATTGGCACCAGAATCATCGACAAAACCATTTCTGCCAGGCCATTCGTTGCCAAAACCGTCCCCAAGACCGTCCCTAAATGAGCAACATCGGTATGGTAGCCCTTAGCAACTGCTGGCGTATGCGCGAACAGATAGATACCGCCCAAAACCAGCAGCGTATTGGTCATGGCACCGGCCGCCCCCACGATCGTCAATGCCCAGCGCTGCTTCATTACCTTGCGCAGCCACAAAAACAGATAGCCGGCCACCAAACCGACCAGCAGCCGTGGAACGATTGCGATCAGCGGATTGGTAAAGATCAGTGGCGCCAGTGGACTGCTGGGATAAAAGAAGGCCCTAAGCCAGGTAATCACGCCCCAGGTACCGCCCAAAAGCATTCCCGTGTTTGGCCCCATGACTACCGCGCCAATCATTACCGTAATCTGCAGCGTCGTCAGCGACAATGGACCAATTGGGATGTTCCCTAACGCTGGAATAAAATCCTGCAGTATCAAAATCGCCAACAGCAGTGTCTGAGCCGTTAAGCGTTTTGTTCTCACCGAAGCACTTGTCATTGATATCCCCTTTCTCGCACTATGCCTAAATATCCAGTCAATTATAACATGCTTTGAATTTTAGACGCGAATTAGTAATTTTGCTCGATAATTCAAGACCTTTTAGCGTTCGAAAGCGTTATAATGTGATTAACAAGCGTTTAGAGTTATGGAGCGATTTTTATGGCTGATTCATTTAAAACCGGAAACCCAATCTGGGTCTACTATACCGATATCGATACTGGTGCCAATCTGCGCGTTCCGCAGCTGCTGCGGGGCTTTGTTGGTACGCCTTTTCATATTGTCGAGTTAAAGTTTCCCAACTACCGATTCATTAAAGCCGATGGTCAATTGAACGGCAGCTTTGATATGCAGCCACACAGCGTTCACCTGTACTATCGTCGCAATTCATGGGGCGAGGTTCAAACCGTGGCTATGTATCTAAAATTATCAACGCCAACGCAGCTGTTTGACGACGTTGATGGCATGCCGGTCGATACGCCGCTGCCCGGCGGAATTTTCGTCAAGACGTTCCAGCGCATTGCCACCCAAAAAGGCGAGTTCTGGTACGAGGTGAATGCGGATCGCTGGCTGAAATACGACAGCAATACCATGAAGGACTTCAAGGAGCTGCCTAACGACGACTCCCTGGCACCAAAACCTGGCACTCAGCTGGCAATCTTGCCGCTGAATCATCTCAAAGCCGTCGTTGACTATGTACAGGGAAAGAAACTGGACGTCTACGATCAGCCGTATGGGCAAACCATCGGCAAGGTGATTGACGGCGAGCGGTTAGACATTATCGGCAAGCTCAATGACAATAATGGCGTCGTTTGGTATCAAGCAAAAGATCTTGGCTTTATCAACGGCTCTTACGTCAATCTGATCCAATAGGTTTTGTTATAATTAAAACAGCACTAAACGAAAGGAAGCATTGATTATGAAAGTTGCTATTGTCGGCGTTGGCAGCATGGGCGGCGCCATTATGCAGGGATTGAACAACCTGACCAAGTACGATCTGATCGCTTTGAACCCCAAAAATCCACGCGTTGAAAAGCTGGCCCATGAATATAAGTTTAAGCTGGTTTTTGATCCGCAAAGCTTGGTTGAGCTGCAGCCCGATGTCGTTATCTTAACGACCCCGGCTCCTGTGACCGTAACCGTGGCTGAACAGCTGCAGGCCCTGGATCCTCATACGATTGTTATCTCTGCAGCCGCTGGCGTTAAGCGCATCGATCTGCAAAAAGCTCTGATCAATAATCCAGTCGCAACAATGATTCCCAATACACCGGTTTCTGTAAATGCCGGTACGATTGGCCTGTCATTGAATCCAACGTTTGACAAGACCATCAAAGATACCATCGTTCAACTGCTGAATGACCTTGGCGACGTGGTTCTGGTGCCTGAAGAACAGTTGGATATCGTGGGCGTGATTGGCGGCTGTGGTCCAGCATTCGTCGATGTCTTTATGGATGCCATGAGCGATGCAGCCGTAAAGCACGGATTGAATCGCCAGACTGCCTACCGTTTGATCGCCAGCATGGTTAAGGGTTCAGGCGCCCTCGCTTATGAAACGCGACAATCACCAGCCGCTCTGCGTGATCAAGTCGCCTCTCCCGCCGGCACGACGATTCGGGGACTGGCTGCCCTGGAAAAGCACGGCTTTCGTTATGGCGTGATTGATGCCGTCGACAAGGCCAGCGATGAAGACTAACTGGCGAGTTTTCCCGACCGGCGTCATTTAAATTGATTTACTTTTCAGACACCATTCGAATTAACTGATAAACCCCTGCTCAGCTTAACGCTGGCCGGGGTTTTAATTTGGCATCGTGATTCAATTTTTAACTTGGCAAATCCCAATCGCAGTGCTGATCAATACCAGCTCTGCTTTACCCAGTCAACGATCAGAATGCACTGCATCCGAAAAACTCGACGACTTAGATACATGAAAACATTATTAATATAAATTACCACTAGAATACAGCTGTTGGGCAAGCTCGCCATCAAAATCAATCTTACCTAATACCATTTCAATATATTCCATTAAGAAGCGCATATTTTGCTCATTAAAATCAATTACGACGCGGCTGGCCGAGTGAGCTTCCAGGTAGTAAATAAATTCACTATACTTATCTCCTTCCTCACTTTCCAGAAAAATACCATAGTGACCATTAACTGAATCGCCATGTTGCCAGTGATAGTTGGTTTGTGAAAGACATTTTTTCAATGCGCATGCCAAGTAGATCATTTCTTCTTTAGGCACTTCTCGATTTTTTTGGTTGATATTAATGCCTGCACCTTTGATTTTGAGTTGGATTAATTCGGTCGCATTGCAGTCTTTCATATTTATATCAAACACAATACTGCCAGCATTCAACTTAAGCCATGGCATAATTGATCAACTCCTTTTTTACTTCTTAAGCTTATCTTAACATCGAGGGCTGACCATAAAGACCGGCTGCCAAAAAACTTTGAAAAGATTGCTGATATAAATTATTAACATTACTTAGAGCGTTTACTGACTATCAATTGGAAAGATTCTTCAGTTCAATGGACATTCATTTCACCTCATGTGCTTGAAAGTTTCGTTGCATTTCAACGGTGTTTATCTAAAAAAAACAATGTAACGACTCTTTACAGTTCTCGTAATTATTAGGTAAAACTTATTGTTCCATTTTGGTAGAGACGCTACCCGGCAGCAGCAAAATTGTTGACTGTCAAAAAATTTTTTAGTAATCTTGTATTTGTATTAGATACAAGTACAAAAAGGAGGGAACCATGGATACCAAATTTTCCGTTGCCTTACATATTCTGGTGATGATTGCCGAATCTGAGCGGACGCTTTCTTCCAAAGATCTAGCTATCAGTGTCGGTACCAACGCCAGCTATATTCGCAAGATCATCAGTCTCTTAAAAAATGCCAACTTGATTGAGACTCATCAAGGCAAGCCAGGCTATTTTCTCGTTAAGCCCCAAGACCAAATCTCATTGCTTGACGTTTACCTAGCCGTTCAAGAAACCCCACAGGTACACCTTTTCAACATTCACCAAAATCCTAATGCTGCCTGCCCCGTTGGCCGCTATATTCAAGGCGCGCTAAGTCCAGCCTTTCAAAATATTGAGGCTGACCTGGCAAATGAATTATCCCAACAGACACTCAGCAATATTATCGATAACCTTAAACAACAAGCAAGCGAGGAAAAAAATGCAAGCAGCCATTCTTAATCAATACAACAAAAAAGACGTTAACTTGTCATTTAGCAGTCTGCCAACGCCCAGCATCTCAGCTGATCAAGTGTTGGTAAAGTCTTTAGCTGCCGGGGTCAATCCCGTTGACAACATGATTACCAAAGGCGAAGTCAAGCTGATCATCCCTTACCATCTGCCAATCGTAGCTGGTAATGAGCTTGTTGGTGAGATCATCGATTTGGGCGCCAACGTTAAAGGATTCCAAAAAGGCGACCGCATCTTTGCCCGGCTGCCGCTTGATCACCCCGGCGCCTTTGCCGAATTTGCGGCCATCGACAGTCAAGCAATTGCCAAGGTCCCAGCCTACCTTTCCAATGAGGAGGCTGCCGCGATTCCGCTGACGGCTCTAACCGCCATGCAGGCTTTTGAGCTTTTGAACGTGCAGCCTGGCAAGCGAATTTTTATTTCAGGGGGAACTGGTGGTTTTGGCGGAATGGCCATTCCATTGGCGAAAGCGATGGGACTGTATGTCATCACCAATGGCAACGGTCTCAATGCTGAACGGGTCTTAAAGCTGGGCGCGGATGAGTTTATCGATTATCGACAGACTGATTATGTCAAAGTGTTAAAAGACGTTGATTATGTTATTAATACGCTGGGCGGTCAGGAAACGGCAAAACAATTCCAGATTCTTAAGCAAGGAGGCAGCCTGGTTTCATTAAAAGGCATGCCAAATGGCGACTTCGCCAAGCGGATGCAGCTTCCCTTCTTTAAAAAGATTTTGTTTAGTCTGGCCGGCAGTCGGTTGGACAAAATGGCCGCCAAGCGTCAGCAGAAATATTTCTTCATCTTTGTCCACGCGGATGGCAAACAATTGCAACAAGCTGCCGATATTTTTGAAAAACAATCGCTACATCCAGTCGTTGAGCAGGTCTATCCATTCAGCGAACTCAACACGGCCCTGCAAAAAGTCGCCCAAGGCCATGCCAAGGGTAAAACCGTCATTACTTTTTAGGAGCGAGCAAAAAGATGACTTCATACTTAACTACTCATAACCAATATCTCAATCAGATTGCCTATCGCGAATTAGGAACGGAAAATGCTGGTCTGCCACTGGTAATGCTGACTCATCTTTCGGCAACGCTTGATGAATGGGATCCGCTTTTTATCGATCAGCTGGCGGCTAAAAATCACCTGGTAGTCGTTGATCTGCCTGGTGTCGGCGCCAGCAGCGGACAGGCTCCATTAACCATTGAGGCAATGGCTGATCAAGCAGTTAAATTCATCGAGCTGCGCGGCTTTAAAAAAATCAATTTACTGGGACTGTCAATGGGCGGGATGATTGCGCAAGCTGTAGCTGAACAAGCGCCTCAGCTGGTAGAACGTTTGATTTTGGTAGGTACAGGACCGCGCGGCGGCAAGGGAATTGATTGTGTCTCGTTGGTAACCTTTACTGCCATGCTTAAAGCATTCTTCAAGCGTACCGACCCCAAACGCTACATTTTTTATCCCCATGACCAACGCGGCGCTAAAGAAGCTGAACGAGTCCTCAGCCGCTTGAGACAAAGAACGCCTGATTTTGCTGATCAAAAAATTACCGTTGCTTCTTTTCGGCGTCAGCTGCGCGCCATCAAAAAGTGAGAAACCGCTCCTACAGATAACTTGAGCCGCATCACCATGCCTACCCTAATCATTAATGGTGACAATGATACGATGGTCCCCACCAGCAACAGCTACCAAATGCACGAACTGATCAAGAACAGTGAACTTTTGATTTTCCCGAATGCCGGCCATGGCTCAATTTTTCAGTATGCCATCCCCGCCGCCGAAAAGATTTCTAGTTTTTTAAAATGATAATTTAGCCCCGCAGCTAAACCAGCTTGATCAAGTCGATATCGTCCTTGACTACTTATGGGGGCTGCCCGCGCAAAATGTGCTTGACGGCGTGCTTAATTTGCGCAGCAAGCTGGACGCTTTGCTTGAATGGGTCGAGATTGGCAGCAAGATTGAACTGTCCGCTGCAGTCTTACGCTCAAACAACATTCGCTTTCTTGGCAGCGGAATTGGCAGCATCGTCACTGCCGTCTTTGCCAAAGAACTATTTTCCCTAGCTCAGCTTGTAGCAGCAGGCAAGTTCAACGTCACGCCGCTGCAATATCAGTTGGAAGAATTTAGCCAAGAAAACTGGGAAAATACCAAACAACGGATCGTATATATTCCTAATCAGTTTAATTGACACCTTTTTTCATCGATCAAAACCGTTCCTTTTACCAAGACCTTACCCAAAAACGTCGCACTGACGCAAAGTCAGTGCGGCGTTTTAGATTGATAACTGTAATTTTGGCAAGTAGCTGCCGGCTGTCTACGTCTAATTTGACTCATGGATCTGAGGATGATTAACCACTCGCTTAGGTTTTCGACCTTGCGCAATCAGCCGCAGATCCTCGTCAATCATGGCATAGCCGCGATAAAAGCTGGCCGCGGTAATCCCGCCAATATGCGGACTGAGTAACAACCGCCGCGTGATTCCAGATGATTGATTCAACAACGGATGATTTTTTAAAACTGGCTCATGATCCAGCGTGTCAAGGCCAGCCATCGCCAAACGTCTTGATTTAAGTGCTTCAATCAACGCTGCATCATCAACCAGTTCGCCACGGGCCGTATTGACCAGGTAGCTGCCTGGCTGCATTTTGGCAAAAAAGTCATGATCCGCCATATGCATAGTAGCATCGGTAACTGGCAGATGCAGACTGACGATCCGACTCTGCGCCAATAAGTCATCCAATTCACGATATTGCACGCCATATTGCTGCTCTTGTTCTGGATCAAGTCGGTGATGCTTGTAGTAATAGATTTCTTTGACGCCATAAGCTTTTAACAAACGAGCCGTTTTTTGAGCAATGTCACCAAAGCCAATCAATCCCACGCTGCAGTCAGCCAGCTCATACAGATTGCCGTTTTGCATGTAGCCTTCTTTAGTTTCAATCTGATGTCCATTGCGTACGGCCGCATCGTTGACAACCACATTGCGCAGCATTCCCACCATCAGCAAAACCGCCTGCTCGGCAACCGCCATGGCATTCATTTCCTTAGCGTTGCAAACATAAACGCCACATTCATCAGCAGCCTTTAGATCGATTGCGTTATAGGCCACGCCTTCTGAATGAATTACTTTTAGATTGGGCATCTGCTTGATCAACTCGCCAGGAACGCTGGAAATAGCATCAACGACGATAAAATCAGCATCGCCTGCTTGATCTAGATACTCTTTGACTGGCAGTCCTGGTTTTAGATCGGTTAGTTCCAGCGAGCGCAAAAAGCCATCTGCAACTGCAAATCGCTGCAGATTACCGGTCTTGCCAATATGCAGTACTTTCATTGGATCACCCCATTTGTTTTTTTCACTATACTACCAATACATGATTTTTATAATCTTAATCTACGTATAAGTACTGATTTTGAAGATCAACTATATTATCTGCCGTATCAAATTCGATAACCAATTCCTGCTTTATTTAGGTACTTTTTATCGCTATGCATCATCAACCCCAAAAAGCCAGCTAAACGGCTGACGGCTAAAACTCTAATCATCATTTTCTTTTTTATGAATTTCGTTTTTATCTAAGCGATTGGCAGTCATTGGATATTTGGCATCCAGCTTGGGACTGACTTTTTTGAGCACGATATATTTTTGAAGAGGCCCCATAATCATCCAGCCACCAACCCAGAGTACGCCCATGACCGATCGTGCAACGCCGCCTGGCACCAAGCCAAATAATGCACCCCAGAGCAGCATCAAAATAATGTAGCAGGTACCATAAAGCTGTTTGAAGTTCTTGTATTCATTATGCCGCATGCCTAATTGGTACTGCAGTTTCTGGTCAGCCGATGCAATTTTTTCTTCATAATCACTGCTTTTTTCCACATCATACAAGTCCTTGATGCCAACGCCTAATGCGCCAGCAACCAGATTCAACGTTTCAACACTGGCTTCCTCACCGGCTTCTAAGCGCTGAATCGTTCTTACCGAAACCTGAGCTTTTTCAGCCAACATTTCCTGGGAAAGGTTTTGAGACTGACGTAGCTTTTTGATTTGGTTTTCACGCATTTTGATCTCCCCTTTAATTTTTCTCAATCATACCAAATCCGATAATCTTTGACCACGACAGTTCCCCGTCAGCTTTCCACCAGTCAGCAAATGCCAAAATAGCGGGGATTTAAAACGATCTCCAAATCGATTACGACAGTCAACCCAAATCCTAAGATGGTCGATCAGCTACCCGTCAAACTACTGTCGGGTCCAGGCCACGATCACTTCGAGCGTTTGCTGGTGGATTTATTTGGCCTTACAGATTGGGTAAAAAGCACCTACCTTGCCTCGATTATTTAAAAAGAGGTGCCCACTTAGACCCCTCTTTTTAAATCTCTTCAATTGATCAAAACCGGTTGCGTTACCCCATTACTTTTTCTCATCCAGCAAAACCACGCCTTCTGCTGGGTTATGGTCAATGGCGCCAACGATTTTATGTGGCGTGTATGGTTCTTCAAGATAGACAATGTCTGCTGGTGTTAGTTTAACGTCTAATGCTTTGACCGCATCATCTAAATGACTGGTCTTGGTACCACCAACGATTGGCGAAGCTACTCCCTTTGCCCAGTGCCAAGCTAGAGCAATCTGAGCCATCTTGACGCCATAGCGTTTAGCCAGTTCTTCTACGCGCTGAATAATCAAAAGATCTTGCTACTCATAATCATCATACTTGCCAGCCAGCACGCGATCAGTCTTGCTGCGCAGTGAATCAGTATGCCAACCTGGATGGGTCAAATGACCACCTGCCAAAGGACTATATGGCATCAGTGAAACACCCATTTGCTTACAGATCGGAATCAGTTCGCGCTCGTCTTCACGATAAAGCAGGTTATAGTGATTCTCCATGGATTGGAACTGAGCCCAGCCATGATCTCTGGCGGCCAGCTGCATGTTGTAGAACTGGTAGCCATACATTGCCGAGGCCCCGATTGCCCGAACTTTACCAGCTTTTATCAAGCCATTTAAAGCTTCCATGGTTTCTTCAATTGGCGTTTCATAATCAAAGCGGTGAATGATGTACAAATCCAGATAGTCAGTCCCCAGTCGCTTCAAGGTGCCATCGATCTCTCGATGAATAGCTGCAGCAGAAAGTCGTCCTGAGTTGAAATAGACTTTCGAGGCAATTACGACCTGATCGCGCGCAATATTCTTCTTAATGGCTTGGCCAAGGTACTGCTCACTGGTCCCCTTTGAATAGCCATTGGCCGTATCAAAGAAATTGATTCCTAAATCTAAAGCATGCTTAACGACTTTTTCTGATTCGGCAGCATCCAGCGTCCATTCATGCATGGTTCCTGGTTTACCAAAGCTCATGCAGCCAACACAAATCTTTGAGATATCAATATCGGTATTACCCAGCTTCGTATATTCCATTTTTTAACCAGCTTTCTTTAATCCACCCGTGGCATTCAATCAGCGCTTATTCAAAGTCGCCAAGTACCGGAATCGTTTCATCATTTAAATATTTGCGATAGCTTGGCCCCACTTTCTTAAGTTCGGCATTGCTGATTGAAGATGCCCCCATTACGACAAATGGCTTCATGTACTTCATCCCGATCAAACGGCTGGTTGCCTGCAGTGGCCGTAATAATTCATTAACCGTATATTTGACAAAACCATCACGTCCATAATTATCAGCGCCAACCGTTACCGCAATCAGCAACTGCTTGTCTTGCAAGGTATTTCCTTGACTCCCATAAGCCCAGCCATAGGTAAAAACTTGATCTTCCCAGTGCTTTAACAGAGCCGGCGTTGAATACCACTGCAGAGGAAACTGCAAAACAATACGATCGGCATTAGCCATCACCTGCTGTTCTTTTTCGATGTCGATATTAAAGTCTGGATAAAGTTCGGCCAGATTGCGGACCTCGATCTCATCTTTAACGGCATCCACCATTGCCCTGTTAACCTGTGAATATTGATAGTTTGGATGGAAAAGATTAATGACTGTTTTCATAACAGTACCTCCGTTAGTCGTCTAAAATTCGATACTTATCAAAATAAGATTTTTCTTTTTTGATCTCACCAGTTTCATATAACGAGATCTTATGCTCAAGTCGCTGAATCGAGCGGTCCAGATTATGCCGCTTTTCTTCCAAGACTGCCAACTGGTTCTTTAATAGATTCTCACGAGCCTGCAGTGTCGAATCGCCTTGCTTAAGCAGTTCGGCATACTCAACCAAAACATCAACCGATACTCCGGAATGACGCAGACACACGATCATCTCAATCCATTGTTGCAGCTGATCATCATAATAGCGATTACCATTTGAATGCCTAGGAACATCTGGAAGCAGGCCAATCTGTTCATAATAGCGGAGCGTGGCTGGTTTAAGATGATACTTTTGGCTGGTTTGCGTAATCGTCAGTTCTGTCATGGCTGGACCTCGTTTCAAATTTTATGCTACTACTTCAAGTTAACTTTAAGTCAATTATATTCCTATAGCTGCCCAAAAAAAAAGAGACGCCACTGCTGACACCTCTTGATAATCAATTTTACAGTCTTGCTTCTTGGCGATACGACAGCTCTAACAATGCAAAGCTTAATCCAGCAAATACTAGTAGATACAGCGGCATGATCCAGATACCGAGTTTTTGTTGCAAAATTCCAAAAACAGTCGGCATAAACGTTGATCCCGTATAGGCAAAAGCCATCTGCAAGCCAATTACGGCCGCACTGTAGCGCTTGCCGAAATTAATTGGTGCCATGTGCTGAATTGACGGATAGATTGGTCCCATCCCAATACCAATGATCAAAAAGCCGATTGCCGCCACTAGATAGCCTTTGATCGGCAGCGCCGTCAGCAAAATCCCAATCAGCTCCACCATCATTCCACTTCGAATCATACGCCGATCACCCAATCGATTTGCAATAAAACCGGCAATCAGTCGTCCAATCATCAAGCCGCCAAAGATCAGCGAACCAAACGAGGCCACGAGCTCGCTGCTTATTCCAGTTCTGGTACCTGCAAAATAGCTTGGCACCCATAAAAAACACGTTGCCTCACCGGCACTGTACGCAAAAAATGCCAGCAACGTTGCCATTACGCCTGGCTGTTTGATTGTTTCTTTGATCCCGGCACTGTCAATTTTAGATTCATCTGCTTTAGAATCACTTTGCTGCCAAAGCGACCAAGAACTGATTACAACCAGCAAAATCCCGATCTGTAAAAAGGCCGTCCAACGATAGCCCTCATTCCAGTGCGCAACCTTAATCGCCAATGCCATCAGATATGGACTGATCATTGCCCCAACACCATAAAAGCAGTGCAAAAAATTCATCACCGCGCCTGAATAGTTGTTGGCAACGTAATGATTCATAGCCGCATCAATGGCTCCCGCGCCCAGCCCATATGGAATTGCGCAGACCAAAAGTATCCAGTACTGCGTGCAAAACGAAAAGCCAAGCAGGCCAAAAACCGTCAGCATAATTGAAACCGTCACGATCCATTTAACATGCAATCTTTGGATCAGTTTGGGACTCAACAGAGCTGAGATGATCGTCATGGCACTGATCATCATAAATACATAACCAGCGTAAGAAGATGGCACGCCAAACTCGACTTGCATCTTTGGCCAACCCGACCCCAGCAATGAGTCCGGCAGTCCCAGACTGACAAAAATCAAGTAGATGACCGCTAATAGTAAAGACATAGACTTACCTCATCGATATTTTTTACTATTTTATCATCTCAACTTGCTGATTACTTGTCATCATTGTCTTTTTCCATGTACAAAATTGGGTAAGGATTACCTTGATCATCAACTGCGGCCCGCTTCACAACTTTAAAATCATAATTTTCTCCTTATGGTAAATCACTAATCAATTCTTCAATAGAACTAGCCAGATTCCCACCAATAATAGGGATGAGTGTAATCTAGATTGATACAGCGATCGCACCTACCATCCAAAATTGTATATCGCCATCTTTTATCTCTAATGCCATCAATTTTAGGGTCTCTCAGGACTTGGTATCTTGGCTGCAGTTTATAGCCCAATGGAACAGCGCGCAGATGCTTGGGACGAGGATCATCGGTTCTCCATGAGAAATCAACAACTGCTACGCCCCAGTCTTCAAAATCTTTTTCCGGTGCCGGCGAGGTAGGGGACCAGTAAAATTTATATTTGGTGCCAATTTTTTTGATCAGATAATACTGCCCATTCATTTTCATACCCTCAGTCTAAATCAAAGGCACACTCATCTTTGATTCCTGTCATCTCTTCTCAACGTGCCGCCAGCAGTTTGGCATAGCGAATGTCGTAAAGTCCATAAGCCGCCAAAGAATATCCTTCATTGACCTCGACTAATAGTGTCCGACCTGCTTTGGTAACACCAAAATCAAGTGAGCAACCAGCTGGACAATTATGGTAGTCATGCAGGCATTGTTCAATTATATTTGGATCATAATGATAGTGCCAGTCACCATAGTATTGGCGCACGCCTTCGATTCTGCCATAGCGTACATAGGCTCGCCATTCTGCTTTAAAATCAACCACCTCACTACAGATTACATCAGGATTTTCATAGCTGGATCCCAGGCCTACCAGATCTCTTGACGAGCGGATGACTTTGCCGGTAATTTGCTTGCCCGCTACTGATTTGACAAAGACTGGCCACATTTCGGGATGGCTGTTGATGGTATCCATCTTGGAATGCCAGATTCTGCGACCGAGATATTGGCGAATTTCTTGTGGATAGTTAATTTCTTGATAATCAATCCTAAGACTGCTTAAACGATGCCGAATCATTCCCGGTCCACCAACTACCACGTCTTCACGTTTCATTTTGTCTAAGACATCGCTTAGATTTTTAAACAAGACTACCTCAAAGCCCATTTTTTAAAGCCAGTCATAGCAGCGTAGCCATTGATGCTATAGGGCATCCCATTTTGATTGGTCTCCTCATTGCCGTTTCCCTTCTTTACTGATTTATCTATTCTTAATTATAAAACCGGCAACCATCTTTAAAGCGCGTATCGGGGATGCAGAACTATAATATTTAAGGCAAGCAGCGGCCAACCGCATTGTGCGATCGACCGCTGTTATTTACTATTTAAAACATTGGCTAAATTAATTACTGAAGCATCTTTAATGCATTAGCATGACAGACCGGACAGTTGCAGCCTGCAAAAGCATTTTCTTTACCAGCTCAAGGTTTTCTTTCCAATACTGAGCTGGAATAAACGAATGTGCCTAGCTGTTTGATTCCAGCCAGATTGCTGCGACTTGATCGATATCAGCAGGTTGGAGTGATTTAATCATTGAATTACCTCATTAAACTTCTAATCGCCTTGCAAAAAGCCGTTCTCATACATTGTTTGAATCTCTTTAGCTTTCTTATTCAGTTTACCGATATAAAGTTTTAGATACGCAACCAGATGCTTTAGCTGGTCAATATCCAAATAGAGCGTTAAATGATCTTGGAGTTTAAAACTACGATAAAGTCGTAAGATCATTCCATCATATTCATCATCAAAAGAAAATTCCACCGTTGGATCATCCATCAATTCATAGGTATTTTTCTGGCTTGGATTCTGCAAGAATTTTTCCATGATCGACAATAAAATCTGCGGTTCATTAAAATACCAGAGTGGGCTCAATTTAAAAAACAAAGATTCTTCTTCGTAAACCTCAATCGCTGAATCTATCCATTCGTCATCTATTCTTGGCCCAAGTTTAAGGTAAACGACATAGTCAGCCGATGCTAATTTTAGATATGGCATTATCAAGCTCATCCCCGATTAAATTCTGTCATCGCTGGTTTAATTATTCCTGTAAGAAAATATTGCCAAGCTAGAATTGGTGGGCCAAGTCTAGCTTGAATGATACTAATTGCCGATTCATTAACAATATAGGATATTCATTTAACCCGATTCCCAACCTGCATATCTACGGAATTCACTCATTTTAAGTAGACATCCATAGACATGTCCCGTTCCAAGTACCATGTGACGGTAACTGCTATCTCTAACACCATCTATCTCAGGATTCCTTAAAACCTGATATCTGGGCTTCAGCTGATATCCTAAAGGCGCGGCTCGCAGATGTTTGGGACGCGGGTCTTCGGTTACCCAGGAAAAATCAATAACTGCTACGCCCCAATCTTCAAAATTCTTCTTGGGCCATGGAGAGCGTGGGGTCCAGTAAAATTTATACTTGGTGCCAATCTTTTTGATTAGATAATACTGTCCATTCATTTTCTTGAATTGATCCAAAGAGACATTTCTTCAAAGGAAAAATCAATCGACATGTCATCGATGTCTTGCTTATCAAGTAGCTGATACTCATCCAAGGACTTGTAGGTTACTTGGAACAATAATTGGCCACGATAACGATCATCAATATCAAAATAAGAAGGAAAGCCCAAATCACTTGGTTTTTCATGCTCGTCCAGTTGGCCATTGTCTACATAATTGGCAACACCCAAGATCTTGTCATTAACTTCCCACAACGTTCCTGAATAAAATTCATCAGTGCACCAGTCGTTTTTATGATGCTGATATAATTTTATGTTTGACTCAAGTGCCAACTCACTGTAATTAAAATGCTCTGGTAATTCTGGAATCAGTATAATTGATTGATCGACGGAATAAGTGTAATGCTTATTTACAATATCGGTCACATCAACTGCTTTAAAAGGTAAGACGATTTTATCAGCACTCATCCAAAAGTCACCAATTGCTGTTGATAGTAATTTCATCGGTTTATTCATCTACCTTGTCGATTAAGCCATATAGATCAATTTTCAGTAGTATTCATCGTAAATGTTTCAGCGTATCTGTTCCTCGACGAATTGGCGGAATTTCATTTTAATTATTTAATTGTTACTGCTTATGATATTTTGTTGAACTATTCTGGTTAGAGAAAAGTCGATCATGCGACCCAACCCGAACCCCTAATACAACTAGCTCATTACGTTCAATATACCAAATTACTAATACATCATTAATATCACTGGGTTGCTCATTTTTAGGCGTATCATGAACATGAAATTCCCGATATCTTGATAAACGTCGCTTAAGTGGATGATCATTATATTCTGCTGGTAATTTCCCTGTTTCTAAAATTTCATCAATGGCTTCCCTGACTTCATCAATAATTGACGGATCTAGTCGACCAAGTCTTTTTAGGTCGGCGTTAAAGGTTGCTCGAGGTCTAAAGCTTAACTTCGTCATTATTTAAACTGCTCCCAATAGTCATCTTTAGATTCAACAATAGGGTCGTCTTGCAAAACATGTCGCTGAATCAATTGATCGCGGGCAACAGCATAATCTAAAGAATCTTCTTTAGCCTGGAGCGCTTTTTCCATCCAATATAATTTTTCTTGTGAGAGAACCGCAACTGAACGACTATTGGATCTAGCAATGGATCTAGCAATATAGACTACTTCGTCATCATCATTTACTTGATCTAAGTATTTCTTAATATGAGCTCTGAAATCGCTTTGTGTTAATGCTAAAGTCATAGTGATCAACCTCCTTGTACTAAATATTGTCTTGTAATCAAATTTTATAGTATCTAGAAATATGATTTTATAAAAATCACCATCCCAAACGCTTCAGGTAGTTCACGTTTAAGGATGGTGAAGTGATTAGGATTGAGATATAAGTTGACTATTACGGCACTCAGCTATTTTGGCTGGGTGCTATTTTTTATCAAAGTTATCTTTGCTGTAGACCATGAAACCGCAGGCCGAACACTCAAATATATACTCATTAATACCATCAAATTCTTTCACACCATGGTTTGGCATTATAGATAACCTTCTATCCTTGTTCCAACATTTTGGGCAATACTTTTTTTCATCGTTTTTTCTTCTAAGAAAACCGTTGTCATCCATATACACATTCTTATTACTAAGAACATCTGATCTTATTTCAGCTATTTCTTCCCTTAGCTTAATATTTTCATTACTAAGTAAACTGAGTTTTTGTTGAAGCAGTATTATCTCATCATTCAATTCCTTATCCTTATATTTTTTGGCAATTGATTGTACTTTTTCAGCAACGATTATGGAATCTGAGATTAAAGACATTTAATCATTCCCTTCTAAATCAATCCTCGTCTAAATAAAAACTCTTCAAGCGATACGTAGTTATTGGCTCAACATAGTAATTATACTTGGCTACTAGATCACAAATCTGATCACCATTAATCAACGTGATAATCTGGGTTCCTTGTCGCGCTGTCTTAACAGCATCTCTTGTAAAGTCCGAATTGGTGATGAAAATCCCAAACTCAGCATTAAATTTATCCATGGCACCACGAAATTTGTCGATCTCTGGTGCTGAAACCTTTCCCTGCCAACGTTTTGCTTGCAACGCTACTCTTGTAGTCCGATAGTCATCAGAACGAACATACCCAAAGCCATCTAATCCACCATCAGCGACATATTGAACCCCAATCTCATCATCGACGTCAATCCCCATTTTAGTCAGCAAGCCACGACAAAAGAGCTCAAATTTTTTAGGACTCATCTTGATTAACGTATCTAGCAGTTGTTGACGCCAAGGTTCTTCTAGGTCTTCCGAATTATCTTGATTAGAGTTGGTGCTGTCGGGAACGGAATTAAACTTAACTCGAGTTGTCTTTCGGTGGGGCATTTTGCTTTCAGAAATTGACCTAACATCCCTATCAGCGTCAAAATCATCAATATCAATAGTGCGCCCCTTCTTGGAAAGCTCTAAGTCGTGTCCATTGTCAGTCTCAATAAACCCAGCAAGAATTAGATGTTTCACTGCAAAGTTAAACTTCCAATTGAAAGGGTGATATTCTTTACCACTCTTTTTTGAGATTCGAACTTCATCAATTTCTTTCTCGCTGAATGCCTTTGAATTATCATGAAGTTCCTGCAGTACTTGTTTTCTAGTAACCTGTCCACCAAGGTTATGCATAGCAATTAAGATTTCTTTCATTGCTTTATTTTCAATCTCAATTTGACGATTTGCCATTTTATGATTTTCCATCCTTACAACTATCTTTTCCTAAATTATAGTTGAGTGTACAATTCTGCTCAATAATGGTAACAAAATATGACAACGTGGCAGTGTCCTAATCTACTCAACTCCCTAAAACGAACACTGGTCTACACAACCCGAAAATCCAGCATGTTATCCACCCAAACCTCGAATCCAAAAAGCAAAAAGTGTACTAATTCCAATCATCAACGGCTATAATGCCCTCTAAGTATACAGATGAAATAGAAAATTCGTCTGGCACTTGGAGGGTGTTTTTAATTATGGGAAGACGATCCAAATTTTCAGTTCAGCAAAAATTGATTATTATCAAGAAAACTCAAACAGAATCTATTGAAAGATTAGCTCAGGAATATTGCGTCAACGCACACAC
>OGEP01001411.1_pt1 | contig 26393 bp, 18 predicted proteins | sample 1570721 | NCBI WGS metagenome assembly OGEP01 (sample SAMEA2582131, study PRJEB24529) | metagenome | biome: Human gut stool | place: China | collected 2011 | reverse complement strand
ATAAACGCTGAAGGCATCTAAGCGTGAAGCCCCCCTCAAGATGAGATATCCCTCAGAAATGAGTAAGACCCCTTGAAGACTACGAGGTAGATAGGAATGAGGTGTAAGCACAGTAATGTGTTCAGCTGACATTTACTAATCGGTCGAGGGCTTGACCAAAGGTTTTGGATAGGAAAAAGGATGTAAGTTAGGGTATAAAGATTAGGTTTCAGTGTTCGGTTTTGAAGGAATAAACAGAATCATAGGTAAGGACGATAGCATTTTGCTATCGTTTTTTTATGCTTTAATTTCAGATAATTGTTTCTTTTTTAGAAAAATATGTTATAATTAACGAAGAACGTAGTAAAAGTTTGCAAGGCGGACTTTTAAAAATATACGAAATACAGGAAAATGCAGTGAGAAGGTTATAGGAGTAAGTATGGATACTAAGATTTTACTTGAAAACGGAACAAACGAATTAGAAATTCTGGAATTTACCCTGGCTGGGAATTCTTACGGAATCAATGTTGCTAAGATCAAAGAGATCATTACCTACCAGCCGGTGACACCGGTTCCTAATTCACATCCCAGTATCGAAGGTATTTTTATGCCGAGAGATACGATGATTACTGCCATTGATCTGAAGAATTGTCTGGGACGAGGAGAATCCGAGAAAAAGGGTCTGTTCATCGTTACCAATTTCAACAAACTGGATATCGCATTTCATGTAGAGACGGTGCTTGGCATTCACAGAGTCAGCTGGAGAGATATCATTAAGCCGGATATCACGATTTCCGCAGCAGACGAGAGTGTCGCTACCGGTATTATTAAGAAGAATGACAAGCTGATCATCATTTTGGATTTCGAGAAGATCGTATCGGATATCAATCCTGAAACAGGACTTAAGATGTCTGAACTGAATGAACTTGGTGAGCGTACCAGAAGTTCTGTTCCCATCCTGATTGCAGAGGATTCACCATTGCTGAATAAGTTGATCGTTGACTCCTTAAAATCAGCCGGTTATGTGAACCTGATTCATACAGAGAATGGTCAGCAGGCATACGATGTGATCACACAGTGTAAGGAAGACGGAACACTGGATCAGCATGTTCGTTGTATCATTACGGATATTGAGATGCCTGAGATGGACGGACACAGATTGACCAAGCTGGTTAAAACAGACGATGCAACCAAGGATATTCCCGTAATTATTTTCTCTTCTCTTGTAAATGACGATATGAAGAGAAAGGGAGAGGCATTGGGTGCAGATGCACAGCTCTCCAAGCCGGAGATCGGCAACTTGGTAAGAATCGTAGATGAACTGGTTGCAGAGAAACATTTGGACAGATAAGGCATTTAGAAAGCAAAAAGGCTGGGATAGTCCCAGCCTTTTCTTATAATATTGGGGCAATGATATGGATGACAGAACGAAAGAGATCCTTCAGAAAATAGAAGAAGCGGAATATGTATTAGTAGGTCTGGGACAGGAGTTTGATATGGAAAATCTCCTGGAGGCTAATCCGGAGTACGGAAAAGTGCGGGAACAATTGCAGGAAAACAATGCGGCATGGCTTTTGCCCTATGTTGAAGAGCAGTTCCGGATACAATATCTGAACAAAATGGAAGAGGAGATCCGGCAGGGACTTAACAATCTGGCTTCTGTGTTGGAGAAAAAGAGTTATTTTGTGGTATCGTCTTCCACCAGTCCGATATCGGCACAGATCCCCTGGAAAAAAATGCTCCTAAAAAAGGAAAGATATGTATCTCCCTGCGGAGATTTTAGAAAAAAACAATGTCTGGACGGATGTGAGGAAGGAACTACGGAAGTTACGGAAACGGACAGAGAGAATCTACGGCACTGCTATGAAGAATTGCGTGCAGGGAAGTTTTTAGCTCCAAATCTTGGGAAATGCCCAAAATGCGGGAAGAACATGATCCTAAATAATGTGTATGCTGCAAAATATGATGAAAAGGGTTACCTGGAGAACTGGACCACCTACCAGACGTGGTTGCAGAATACCCTGAATCATAAACTGGTACTGTTAGAGATCGGAGAAGGGAATCGTTTTCCCTCTATTATAAAGAATCCTTTCCAGAGAATAGCATTATTTCAGCAAAAAGCAGATTTGTATTGCATTGATGGGGAACAAAATCCCATTGCCTGGCTGCTTAGCCTGTGTTAAACTTAACCTGCTAGTAACTTGTGAGAAATCGGAGGAATGACAGATGCCTTCACAGGAGGAATACCTGGATAATTTATTAAAGGGAATTGAAAACGCAGAGACCACGGAAAGCGTAGAAGAGAAAAATAAGCTGGAATCGGAAGAGCAGGACGTACCGCAGATCGATATGAGTGATATGGACGATCTGCTGCAGTCCGCCCTGAACGCACAAAAGGAAGATGCAATGGGAGAAGCGGTGTCAGATACTGCTTCGAAGAATAAGGCAATTCACCCGGAAGAGACTGCGTCTATGTCGGAGGATGAGATCGATCGTCTGCTGCAGCAGAACAGAGAACAGGCAGAGGAGGCACCGAAGCAGGAGAATACCGATTCCAACGATGATCTGATCAGGATGTTGGAGAGCGCGGACGAAGAAGGACTGTCCAATCTGCTGGATCAGGTAAGTCCACAGCCTGCCGGAGATACTGCAGACGAAGCGGCAACGGAAGAGCAGAAAAAGGGCAAACGAGGTCGAAGAAAGAAAACTCCGGGATTTTTTGACAGATTTAAGAAAAAATCGAAGGAAGAGCCGACAGAAACTACTGAAACAACAGAACCGGTAGATTCGTGGGATCCTATAACAACCACAGATCCTGTGGAGGAAAATTCCGTATCGGAAGCAGCTGACACGGAGGCCACCGCTACTTCTGATGATGAACTGGATGCTTTGCTTGCCGGAGCATTTCCGGGACAACAGGACAGTGCGGAAGGAAGCAACGCAGAGCCCGAGTCTTCAGACATTATGGATATACTGAAAGCAGCCGGTGCGGATATTGCAGATGATGCGGAACAGAAGAAAGAGAAAAAGGGATTTTTCGCCAAATTGCTCGACTTGTTCACTGAAGAGGATGAGGAGGAAGAAGAGAGCGACCAGCTAAAGCTGTCCGATGAGAATAAGCAGATCCTCGAAGAGATGGACAAGAACGGCAAAAACGGTAAAAAGAAAGAGAAAAAGCAGAAAAAAGAGAAAAAGCCGAAGAAGGAAAAACAGCCGAAGAAGCCCAAAAAGGAAAAACCGAAAAAGGAAGCTGCACCGGCTGTACCCGAGAAAAAGCTTTCTCCGAAAAAAATCATTCCCATTGTGGTGGTATGTATCTCTCTGGGGGCAGTGATACTGATCGTAGGAAATTTCCTGACAGAATATATATCTAAGAAAAGCGGCAGAGAAGCTTATTATGCGGGAGATTACCAAACCTGTTATCAGAATCTGTTCGGCAGAGAACTGAATGAGACCGAACAGGTCATGTACAGCAAATCCGAGAGCATTCTGACCATTCGGATGTGGCTTAGAGAATACGAAGTATTTGTAAATGAAGGTTCCGAACTGGAAGCGTTAGACAGCCTGCTGCAGGCGGTACATGACTATCCGACCCTGCTAGATTATGCGACACAATGGAATGTGCAGGATGAGGTGACCTCTGCATTTGAAGAGATTCTTAATATTCTGTCAGAAAAATATCAGCTGAGTCAGGAAGAAGCACAGGCAATTGCGGATATTTCAGATAATGTAGAATATACGAAGAACGTTATGCTGGTTCTTAAGAAGCTGGGACTGGGATCCTGGGAATTCCCCGATACCGCCCAGACAGTGACGGCAGTTAACCCTGCACAGAACACGGAAAACTTACCGGAAGAATTGCCGGATCCGCTTCCGGAAGAAAAGGAGATACAGCAATGATCGCAGTTCTCGACTATGATGCTGGTAATATAAAGAGCGTAGAAAAGGCGTTGAATTTTTTAGGAGAAGAAGTAAAGATCACCAGAGACAGAGAGGAGATCCTGTCCGCAGACGGTGTGATCCTGCCGGGTGTGGGAGCCTTTGGTGATGCCATGGAGAAGCTCCATCAGTATGGACTGGTGGAGGTTATACGGGAAGTAGTGGACAGGAAGCTCCCTTTTCTGGGGATCTGTCTGGGATTACAACTGATGTTCGAAAGCAGCGAAGAGACTCCGGGAGTGGAGGGACTGCATCTGTTAGACGGCAGGATTCGCAGGATTCCCGCGGTACCGGGACTGAAGATTCCCCACATCGGTTGGAATGACATTGCATTTCCGAACAGTGGGCGGCTTTTTCAGGGAATAGAGGAACATTCCTACGTGTATTTTGTACATTCCTATTATCTGGAGGCGGCAGATCCGTCTATCGTTACCGCTACCACGGAATACGGAACACGGATTCATGCATCTGTGGAGAAGGATAATATTTTTGCCTGCCAGTTCCATCCGGAGAAAAGCTCCGGCGTAGGTCTTAAGATCCTGCAGAATTTTATAAATGTCACGAAGGAATTCTGTGAGAAAAATGCGCAGGGAGGAAATTGATATGCATACGAAGAGAGTAATTCCCTGTCTGGATGTGAAGGATGGCAGAGTAGTAAAAGGTGTGAATTTTGTAAATTTCCGGGATGCCGGAGACCCTTCCGAGGTAGCGGCAGCCTATGACGCGGCCGGTGCGGATGAGGTCGTATTTTTGGATATTACGGCTTCCGCGGACAGTCGTGCCACACAGTTAGAGTGGGTGCGGAAGGTGGCAAGCAAGGTATTTATTCCTTTCACCGTAGGAGGAGGAATCCGTACCGTGGATGATTTCAAGGCAATCCTTCGAGAAGGTGCAGACAAAATCTCAGTGAATTCCGCGGGCATTATGAATCCCCGACTTATCAGCGATGCGGCAGAGAAGTTCGGCAGTCAGTGTGTTGTGGTTGCCATTGATGCAAAAAAGCGTGCAGACGGCAGCGGATGGAATATCTATAAAAACGGCGGTCGTGTGGACATGGGCATGGACGCTGTGGAATGGGCGAGAACCGCAGAGAAGATGGGCGCAGGAGAGATCCTGCTGACCAGTATGGACGGAGACGGAACGAAGGAAGGCTACGATCTGGCGCTGACCAGAGCCGTGGCGGAGAGCGTTAGTATCCCGGTCATCGCGTCCGGCGGTGCGGGACAGCTGTCTCATTTCTATGATGCTCTGACGGAGGGAAAGGCAGAGGCAGTTCTGGCAGCATCTCTGTTCCATTACAAAGAATTAGAGATCCGACAGGTGAAGGAATACCTGCGAGAAAAAGGAATCAGTGTCCGTCTCTAAGGACGACAGGGAGGATTAGATTATGGCAATGATCACAAATGACTGGCTGACGGCTTTGGGCGGAGAATTTCATAAGCCCTATTACAGACAGCTTTTTGAATTTGTCAAAAATGAATATGATACCACCGTGGTATTTCCCCCGGCAGATGATATTTTCAATGCATTTCATCTGACCCCGTTAAGTAAGGTAAAAGTCGTGATCATAGGGCAGGATCCTTATCACAATGTGGGACAGGCACACGGCCTGTGCTTTTCCGTGAAACCGGATGTGGAGATTCCTCCTTCTTTAGTGAATATCTATCAGGAGCTACACGATGATTTGGGTTGCTATATTCCCAACAACGGCTATCTTGTAAAATGGGCCGAACAGGGTGTACTGATGCTCAATACGGTGCTTACGGTGCGGGCCCACATGGCAAATTCCCACCATGGCAAAGGCTGGGAGGAATTCACCGATGCCGCCATCCGGGCACTGAATGCGCAGGATCGTCCCATTGTGTTTATCCTGTGGGGCAGACCGGCACAGATGAAGAAATCTATGCTGAACAATCCCAATCACCTGATTCTGGAGGCACCGCATCCCAGTCCATTGTCTGCTTACCGCGGTTTCTTTGGCAGCAGACCTTTCAGCAAGACCAACAACTTCCTGAAGGAACACGGCGTGGAGCCCATCGACTGGCAGATTGAAAATGTGTAAATTGAAAGTTACGAGCCATGCAAAAATAGAACGGAATACCTCGGTGGGAGCTTGCTCACACAAGAGGTTATTTCGTTCTATTTTTATACCGTGCGTCCAACGGACACACTAGACAGCCGTCAATGAAATAAATGTGGAGCGCCTTTTGCGACACATTTATGAATTGGGTGCATGGCTCGTAACGTAGGGTTGCCATAGACCACTCTGGGAGTTCTGTTTGTATTAAAAACGCCATTTTTTGCTAAAAAAATACAAAAACAGGAGATTTTGACATGTAAAAAGCAGTTATTTTCGCTGAGCGTGCAAAATGAAGAAATTCCGTACAAAAATTCTTGATTTGGGAACTTTTTTGTACGGAATTCATTGTTTTTAGGGCTTTTACACCAAACTAGAGAGCTACGAAAGCATAGCCACTCTAGAGAACAAGAAAGACCTGGTGTGGGCACTTGCGCACAAATCCCAGCCATATTCGATATGCGGGGCGTAACCATCAATAATAGTCAATTAAGCCCCGGTGGTTTACGATATGCGGGGCGTAACCATCAATAATAGTCAATTAAGCCCCGGTGGTTTACGTTATGCGGGGCGTAATCAACAATAATAGTCAATTAAGCCCCGGTGGTTTACGATACACGGGGCGTAATCATCAATAATAGTTAATTACGCCCCGGTAGCTTTCATTACGCGGGGTGTAATCGTTAAATCTTGTGTGTAACGCCCCGTACCTTGGTTTAAGGGTACAGAGAAGCTTGCTCCTATCTCCTGTGCCCACGCTGAGGCGGAAAAAGGGTACAGAGAAGCTTGCTCCTATCTCCTGTGCCCACACTGAGGCAAAAGAATGGGCACAGGCGGAACTTGTCCGGTCTATGGCAGCCCTGCGTTACGAGCCATGCACCCAATTCATAAATGTGTCGCAAAGGACGCTCCACATTTATTGGCAGTTCTCTGCAATGAGCCACGCTATTCATAAGATTGTCAGCAAAAGGCGCTGCCAATCTTATTTCATATCGCGGCGTTCGCCGCATCACGCCAAAAGTAAAAACCGTGATTTGTGAGCAAGCTCCCAATCACGGTTCTTATTTTGTCTATGCGCGGCTCATTGCTCGCGTAACTTTCAATTTAATTCCCCTGCGACGCATAATCCTTCGCATAGTAGTTCAGGAAGTACTCAAAGCGCTTGGCGATGAGCTTACGTCCTTTTACATTCAGATGCAGATTGTCGGTCAGGTATTCTTTTGCATTATCCTCGGTGATGCTGCCATACAGGTTATCCATAAAGGAAACGCTGTGCAGATTCGCTGAGTAGCACTCCTTGATCACGTAAGTGGACAGGACATCACGGTTGTTATAGATATACATATCGGAACTTATATAATCCCCATTCTCATCCACTGCGTAAGCATAAGTGGGAGACATTACAATAATACGGATCTGAGGATACAGGCTCTGCAGAACATCCAGGCTGGCCTCCAGATTACCCGTGAACTGCGTCGGATCGGTAGGGTTATCATCGTTGTACATGGGATTACCCAGGAGATAATCGGTGGCATCGTACATGATTGCCACAGTATCAATGGTATTGAAATCCAGCGTTTTCAGGGTATTGATCACTTCTTCCGCATCAGCGGGAGTTTTCTCGCCCAGCTGTTCAGCTGCCTGCACGTAATAGTTATCGATTGGGGCGCCGGTTGCCAGGCACACCATCCAATACAGGCAATAAGCATCCATAGCGGCAACGGTGGGATCAAAGTCCCGCTCCTGTGCAGCCAGATAACTTCCACTGATGGAACAGTTGTATACGTTGGCACCAGTTTCCTTAGCAATTAGGTTCGCCAGACTGTCGGAAGAATCCCGGTCGTCCGCAAACGGAGCATTTCCGAATAGTACAATATTGGAAGCATCGGTGATCACCATCTGACCGTTCTCATCCGTCAGAGGGAGGATGGAATCCCAACTGTCATCGTAGGAACCCTGTCCGTCCTTGAAAATATCGGACTGGCTGACTCTTTGTCCCCAATGTGTGAAGCGGTAGGCTACAAGTCCTATCACTATAATCATGACCAGCGCAAAAAAAACATGGACATTCAAAAAACGTCGGATGCCGGCAGGAGCAGGAGTCTCGTCTTCTTCCGGATAATCTTCCTCTTCATATTCTTCTGAAAAATCGTCATACTCGTCTGCCTTTGGAGAGACATCGGAAGTCTGTTTTTTATTTGACTTATGTGCGGATTTACCAGAATCTGTGTCTTGCATAGTTTCGTTTTCCAGGTCTACAATCTCAATATCCGGCATGCCATTCACCGGTGATGTGTGGATATTATGGTTGCTATCATTTCGTTTCATGAATTAAATCGCTCCATTTCAAGTATCTGTCATTGTGGTCAAAATAAGTTATTCTGATTTTACTATTATACGGAAAGAAAGTCCATAATATTAGAAAGATTTAAGAAATTCTGAAGAAATGGGCGAATGCCTTGATGTGGAGAAAATACAATGTTATAATGTTACGGAATTGTTACACTGAAGGATTATATGCAGAAGGGACAGATAAAATGAAAAAATTATTTAACCATACAAAGCGTCCGAATCGCAATTGGGAAGAAGACGTACAGGATGGTTACGATTGGGACGAGGAAGAGGAAGGCGAAGAGTTTTACACCGATGATGAGGAGTACACCGGAGACGAAGACGGCGAAGAGTACTACGCTGATGATGAGGAGTACACCGGAGACGAAGACGGCGAAGAGTACTACGCCGATGATGAGGAGTACACCGGAGACGAAGACGGCGAAGAGTATTACGCCGATGATGAAGAGTATACCGGAGAGGAAGACGGCGAAGAGTACTACGCCGATGATGAAGAGTATACCGGAGAAGAAAACGGTGAAGAATACTATGCCGATGATGAGGAATATACCGGAGAAGACGGCGAGGAGTACTACGCCGATGATGAAGAATATACCGGAGAGGACGAAGACGGCGAAGAGTATTATGCCGACGAGGAAGAACTCTATGATGAGGAATCCGGCTATGAATATGAGGACGATGTAAAAGCATCCAAGAAACAGGGAAAAAAGAAATTCGCCGCTGTCTGGTCGAAATTCCTGAATATGAGTGCTATGGACCGGATCATGGCAGCCACCGGTGTGGCAGTACTAGTCTTAGCAATTGTGACCGGCAGCGTGTATGCCAGTGCCCGCATGGTGGACAATCAGGTATCGGAGTTTGTCAGCGTTGGCACCCAGTTAGACGGAATCCATATGATCGGCGAGCAGGGACTGTTAGCGGTGGCAGATGCCACAGTGGCTAAGATCGCGGCAGCGAATGCAGTGGATGAAGACTATGAAGAGCAGAAGGAATACAACGAAGCCGAATATACCAACGGTGGTACTGTAGAGCTGGAACTGGTCTCCGTACAGAAGGACCTGAAGATCAAGTTTACCAATAAAAAAAGCGGAAAACTGATCTCCAATGTGCCGTTTACTGTGACGATCACGGATCCCAAAGGTAAGACCGAGACGTGGTCTGACGATGATATGGACGGTATCATCTATAAGAAGGGCATTACCCCCGGTAACTATACGGTAGCGGTAAATGCACTGACTGATGAAAAATATAAGGATTATACCTTACCTACCGGAACACAGAAGGTAGAAGTCAAGAAAAATATCGCCTACAAAAAGGTTGATGTATCTAACGAGATCAAGAAGGAATCCGAGGTCAACGCGGCAAAAGAGGATACGCAGGTAAAAGATACGGCAGTAGAATCCGTATTGCAGGATACAGTACAGTGGGTGGCAAGTACTGCAACGGCCAACACATATGTGGAGGTGTCCAAAGACACTATTACGAATCCCGAAACTGTGGCATACAGCGGAAATTTCCTGCGGATGGCTGAAGCAACCCTAAGTATGAAGACGGGTGAAAGTCAGACTTTGAAACCGTCCAATGATAAAGCGACCAATATTGCATGGTCGACTTCGGATGCCGGTGTGGCAACGGTAGATAACGGAACAGTAAAAGCATTGAAAGCAGGTACCGTAACAATCACATGTACTTACGAAGTGCCTGCAACACCGACGGCGACACCAACGGCGACACCAACGGCAACACCGACAACAGCGCCTACGACGGCACCTACGACGGCACCGGAGATCACACCGACTCCCGAACCCACGGCAACACCGGAAGTAACCACGACACCGACAGAGGCGCCTACGGCAGAACCTACAGAGGCACCCACCGAAGCACCGGCAGAAAACGGAGTGACGCAGACTAACGGGAACGGCAGTGCTCCGGTAGCTTATACACAGATCGGAACAACGAAACAGACAGATACCTGGAAGATCACGGTTACAGATAATTTTTCACTGGACCCCGCCTCTGTAAGTGTGGCAGTCGGAAAAGAGGTTACTTCTCAGGTGAAGGTAAGTAACAATGCCAAAGCTACCTATTCTGTTGTACCTAAGGATGTCAAAATTGCTACGGCAAGTGTAGATAGCAACGGTAAAATTACCGTCAAAGGTGTAGCCGCAGGAAATACTACTATTGTTGTAAATGTGACCACGGGATCTGAGACAAAGGCTCTTGATCTGGCAGTTAAAGTCACTGCACAAATGGCAATTACACTGGATAAGACAGCAGTAACGACTTATCCGAATGCAGAGACTACCATCAACGCCACGATAAGCGGCAGTGGTACCATAACGGCGGTATCCAGTGATACCAATCTGGCGACTGTATCCGTAAAGGATAAGACGATTACCATTAAAGGTGTAAAAGCCGGAAGTGCTACTGTGACAGTGACGTATACCGAAGGCAGTGAAAAGGTAGAAGCAAAATGTACTGTAACGATCAAGGCTTCTAATCCCAGAGAAGATAAGACAACCAAACTGAAAGACAAGAGCGGTCAGCAGCTGTTCGTATCTGACGGTAACGGTGGTTACAGAGAAGCAGCTTATGCGGATTACTATATGGCATCAAAATTTTATATAAAGGGTGCGGTGAAATACACCGGCTGGCAGACACTGGATGGGAAACTGTATTTCTTCAAGGCAGACGGCAACAAAGTAACAGGTGAACAGGTCATTCAGGGAGCAAAGTACAATTTTGCAAGTGATGGTTCCCTGGTAATTGGTTCCGGTACCATGGGTATTGATGTATCAAAATGGAACGGTACCATTGACTGGAATGCTGTGAAAAATTCCGGAGTGAGTTACGTTATCATTCGTGTGGGATATCGTGGATCTTCCCAGGGTGCACTGATCGAGGATCCTAAGTTCAAGACCAACATTAAGGGAGCAACCGCAGCAGGTATCAAGGTAGGAGTATATTTCTTCACCCAGGCTGTGGATGAGGTAGAAGCGGTACAGGAAGCTTCCATGGTACTGGATCGTATCAGCGGATATAAGATTTCTTATCCGGTATTTCTGGATGTGGAAGGCAGTGGCGGAAGAGGAGACAAGATCGATTCAGCCACCAGAACAGCAGTATGTAAGGCGTTCTGTAATACAATCCAGAATGCCGGCTATACAGCAGGTGTCTATGCAAACAAGACCTGGCTCAGCCAGAAAATGGATGCCAGCGCATTAAGTGCTTACAAGATCTGGTTGGCACAGTATGCAGCTGCACCGACTTATACCGGACGCTACGATCTGTGGCAGTACAAGTCCAACGGTAAGGTCAGCGGTATCAGTGGAAATGTAGACCTCAACCTAAGCTACTTGGGATATTAAGATTTGCAATAAAGCCCAGACCGACTGCTCGCAGGCGGGTCTGGGGCTTTATTAGCAAATCAAACACACATGAGCAAGTAGGGCAAAGCCCGGAATGCGAATGTGTGTCACGGATTCGAGAGCACGAAGTGCGAAGAAGCCGTGTTAATACCCGCGGCAAGCAGGGCGATAGCCCATGTTGCTATCCGGTTTCTTTTATGGTAAAATATCCCTATATATAGCAAAATTGCGCTCTTTGCGCAGAACGGAGAAAAAAATGAGAACTTATCTGGTAACAGGTGGTGCCGGCTTTATCGGTTCCAACTACATTCACTACATGTTCAAGAAATATGACAATGAGATCCGCATCATTAACGTGGATGCCCTGACCTATGCGGGCAACCTGGAGAATCTGAAGGATGTGGAGAAGCGCGAAAATTACACTTTCGTGAAGGCCAATATCTGTGACAAGGAATCCATCAGCAAGATTTTTGCGGAGAACGATATTGATCGTGTGGTACATTTCGCAGCAGAGAGTCATGTGGACAGAAGTATCCGCAATCCGGAGATCTTCGTGCAGACCAACGTGCTGGGTACCGCAGTAATGTTAAACTGCGCTAAGGCAGCCTGGGAGCTTCCAGACGGCAGCTTCAAGGAAGGCAAGAAGTTCCTGCATGTATCTACGGATGAGGTCTACGGATCCCTTCCCGATGATGACAATGCTTTCTTCTACGAGACCACACCTTACGATCCCCATAGTCCTTACTCCGCCAGTAAGGCAAGCTCGGACATGCTGGTGAAGGCATACATGGATACCTATCATTTCCCTGCCAATATCACCAACTGCTCCAACAATTACGGTCCTTTCCAGTTCCCCGAGAAGCTGATTCCTCTGATCATCAATAATGCACTGCACGGCAAGAAGCTTCCGGTCTATGGTGATGGCAAAAATGTCCGCGACTGGCTGTATGTAGAGGATCATGCGAAGGCGATCGATATGGTCCAGGAACAGGGAAGACTGTTTGAAACCTACAATGTAGGCGGACATAACGAGAAGCAGAACATCGAGATCATTCACATCATCATCGAAACTTTGCAGGAGATGCTTCCGGATTCCGATCCCCGCAAGGCACATATTAACAACGATCTGATCACTTACGTGGAAGATCGTAAGGGTCATGACAGAAGATATGCCATCGCGCCGGATAAGATCAAGGCAGAGATCGGCTGGTATCCAGAGACCATGTTCAAGGAAGGCATCCGTAAGACCATCGCCTGGTATTTCGAACATGAAGACTGGATGAACAATGTGACCAGTGGCGATTACCAGAAATACTACAATGAAATGTATGAAGAAAAGTAAAGAATATCTGTTAAATGGGAACGATGAACGTCGTTCCCATTCGGTGTGTTAAAAAACAAGTATTTTAAGGAGGTTTTTATGAAAGGAATTATACTGGCGGGAGGTTCCGGAACCAGACTTTATCCCTTGACAAAAGCAATATCCAAGCAGATCATGCCGGTCTATGATAAACCCATGATCTATTATCCACTGTCAACACTGATGCTGGCAGATATCAGAGAGGTGCTGATCATTTCCACCCCGAGAGATCTTCCGGTATTTAAAGAGTTATTAGGAGACGGCAGCCAGCTGGGCATGCGCCTCGAGTATGCGGTACAGGACAAACCCCGCGGACTGGCGGATGCATTCATCATTGGCGCTGAATTCATCGGGAATGACAGAGTAGCGCTGGTGTTGGGAGATAATATTTTCTACGGACAGAGCTTCTCCAGAGTACTGCGTACCGTAGCGGCAAGAGAAAAGGGAGCTACCATTTTCGGTTATTATGTGCGTGACCCCAGAGAGTACGGCGTGGTAGAGTTCGATGAGAACGGCAAGGCACTTTCCATCGAGGAGAAGCCGGAGCATCCCAAGAGCAATTATGCGGTTCCCGGACTGTATTTCTATGATAATGATGTAGTGGAGATCGCGAAGAACGTAAAGCCCTCCGCAAGAGGTGAGATCGAGATTACCAGTATTAATAATGAGTATCTGAACAGAGGAACCCTGCAGGTAGAGACTCTTGGCCGTGGCTTTGCATGGCTGGACACCGGCAATCATGATGCTTTACTGGATGCCGCGGATTTCGTGGCAGCCTTCCAAAAGAGACAGGGACTGTACATCTCCTGCATCGAGGAGATCGCTTTCAAACGTGGATTTATCGACAGAGAGCAGCTGCTTACACTGGCAGAGCCGCTTCTTAAGACGAATTACGGAAAATATCTGGTAGAGGTAGCAAATGGACTCTAAGCTGCGGAAGATGGCGATTCTGGCATCCATGGCGGTGATCCTTTTGGTGGCACTGGCGGTAATGTATGTGAACAGGGAGCAACTGTCATCCACATCCGGTGAGAACATGACAGCGTCCGGAGCACAGAATGCAGGTGATAGTGAAGTTACAGGATCTGTACCGGAGGGTACCGGGGAGACGGATGCCGCGGAAGCGGATGGCAGGATCGGCAATGATCTGAAAGCGTTTTTAAAAGACAATACATTTTTTGATCCGGATGTGAATCCGATTCTGGAGGCGGCGAAAGATAACAGCAACCGTCTGTCATTGGTAGCGACTTCCATTGAAAAGGATCTGCGGATCCAGATCGTGGATAATGAGGGAACGCCGGTGACCGGGGAGAGTTTCTATGTGCGTTTGGACGGTATGGGAGACTACAAGGATCTGGATCAGGACGGCGTGATCTATATCGGAGATCTGGATTCCGGAGATTATTATGTGGAACTGCTTCCCATCGAAGGCTACAAAGTACCGGTCAGTGAGACCAAAGTGCATGTAAAAGACAAAGTCGAGTATCTGGCGATCGACGATATTTCGCTGTTGATCAAGACGGAGGACGAAGTCGATGCGGCTGCCGAGGACAGCGCCGTGGCAGGTGCTCTGGCGGATGCGGACAAGACGGAGATCCAAAAGCTGCAGACCACATCCGGCAATGCGAAGGTCGGCATCGATGTGTCCAAGTGGAACGGTACCATCGACTGGGATAAGGTAAAAAATGCCGGAGTACAGTTTGCCATCGTTCGTGCGGGCTACCGCGGTTCGGTTACGGGAAGTCTGGTGGAGGATCCACAGTTCGTTGCCAACATGAAAGGTGCAACAGCAGCTGGAATTCCGGTGGGTGTGTACTTTTTTACCCAGGCCACAGATGAGAAAGAGGCGGTGGAAGAGGCTTCTGCCGTGCTTGAGCTGATCCGTGATTTCCAACTGACCTATCCCGTATTTATTGATACGGAAGGTGCCGGAGGAAACGGCCGGGCGGACGGGCTGGATGCGGAGACCAGAACACTGGTATGTGAGGCATTCTGCCGGACGATAGAAAATGCGGGATACAAGGCAGGTGTCTATGCCAGCCGCAATTGGTATAACAATAATCTGCAGACGGCGAGAATGGAAAATTATCATATCTGGCTGGCGGAATATCGCAGTGTGCCGTTATATCAGGGGTATTACAAGACCTGGCAGTATACCTCCAAGGGAAAAGTGGACGGTATCGAAGGCAGAGTTGATATGAATATCACCTATGAATAGTCAATAAAATAAAAAAGAGTGAGGATGAGATAAATGGGCAAAATAACAGTAGAAACCTGTGAAATTGAAGGATTGAAGATTATTACTCCTACGGTATTCGGTGATGCCAGAGGATATTTCATGGAGACCTACAACTATAATGATTTCAAGGCTGCGGGAATCCCGGAAGTATTTGTACAGGACAATCAGTCTGCATCAAAAAAAGGAGTTCTCAGAGGTCTTCATTTTCAGAAGCATTTTCCGCAGGACAAGCTGGTGCGTGTGATCCGCGGTGAAGTATATGATGTGGCAGTGGATCTGCGGGAAGGTTCTAAAACCTTTGGACAATGGTACGGTGTGCTTTTGTCTGAAGAGAATAAGAAGCAGTTCTTCATTCCGAAGAATTTCGCACATGGTTTTCTGGTATTGTCCGATTATGCGGAGTTCTGTTATAAATGTACCGATTTCTATCATCCCGATGACGAGGGCGGCATTGCTTACAATACACCGGATATCGGCGTAGAATGGCCAATTCCCGAAGGAATGGAGCTGACTTTGTCCGAGAAGGATACCAAGTGGGGCACCCTGGAACAGTACATGAAGGAAAAAGAACATGAAAAAGAGTGTGAAAATAAGTAAGAAGACAGGCATTGCTCTGTTCGTGACAGCGGCAGTGATCATGGCTCTGCTCATTGTATTCCATAAGAATCCGGGACCTACTGTGGACCAGAGCCAGGAGCTGGCGAAAAAGATCATCTCCTGCGTTGTCATTGCAGCGGCATGTTTTGCGTTTATCCACTGGTATGATAAATTTACCGGACTGCCGGTAGAGTTATTTCAGAACAGACATCTGATCTGGAAGCTGGCGAAAAACGATTTTAAAAAAAGATATGCGGGTTCTTACCTGGGCGCGGTATGGGCGATGGCACAGCCGGTCGTAACGGTAGCAATGTATTATATCGTATTTGACAAGATCATGGGAAATACCAGCACACCCCTGCGGGAGGGCGTGGAAGTGCCTTTTGTACTTTTCCTGACAGCGGGACTGGTGCCCTGGTTTTATTTCAGCGAAGCATTGAATAACGGTACAAATGCATTGCTTGAGTACAATTACCTGGTAAAAAAAGTAGTATTTAAGATCAGCATCCTGCCGATCATCAAGATTATTGCGGCTACTTTTATCCATGTATTTTTCGTATGCCTCCTGCTGATCGTGGCAGCCATCTACGGTTATTATCCGACCATATATACGATACAGATCGTGTACTACAGCTTCTGCCTGTTTATATTTGTGCTGGCACTGAGCTATACGACCTGCGCGGTAGTGGTATTTTTCCGTGATCTGTCCCAGATCATCAGCATCGGACTGCAGATCGGCATGTGGGCCACTCCTATTTTGTGGAATCTGGATGCGCTGTCTCCGAAGTGGATCATGATCCTGAAGCTGAATCCGCTGGTCTATATCGTGAATGGCTATCGCAGCGCGATTTATGAGAAGGAGTGGTTCTTCCAGGATTTCTTCTCCACGATGTATTTCTGGATCGTGACCGTGGTATTGTTCGGACTGGGAGCTGTGATCTTTAAGAGGCTGAAAGTGCATTTTGCAGATGTATTATAACAACGAAAGTAGGGAGAGCTGCATGAAAAAAGTGAAAAACTGGAGACCATCAGCATCTTTACTGGCAGGTGCAGCGGTGCTCGGACTGTTGCTATTATTAGTGCCGATCGTGCGTATTATGCAGGATGCAGTTCCTTTCAGCGATGATTATGGCTATGGATATTTTGCGAGGCTGGGTTACCTTATGGGAAAAAAACTCCCGGGCGTATTAATGGGGGTGTGGGAGAATGTAAAGCATACCTGGTGGACCTGGCAGGGAACCTATTCTTCCATATTTTTGATGTCACTGGTACCGTTAGTCTGGGGAGAACAATATTATTTTTGGGGATTACTGTTTATTCTGCTACTTTTGATCGGAGGAATATTCGCGCTGGTCAAGGCACTGGTGGTGGATGTACTGCAGGGAGGATGGCAACAGTGTCTGTATATTCAGGCGGTGACAGTGGCACTGGTGGTGGAACTAATGTATTATCCTGCGGAAGGATTATTCTGGTACAACGGTGGAATCCATTATGTGGGAATGCATGGATTTGCAATGCTTTTGTTGGCGACCTTAATCTGCCTGAGTGAATGGAAGAAGGGTAGAATACGTAAGGGATTACTGATCGCTGCCAGCATAATTCTTGCGCTGATCGTTGCAGGTAGTAACTATGTGACGGCATTACAGACCTTTCTGGTATTTCTAACGATCATAGTGGCAGGTGTGCTGTTACATCGTAATATAAAAGGTCTGTTACGTCTGGTTCCGGCATTTTGTGTATATAGTATAGGCTTTTATAAAAATGTTACAGCACCCGGGAATGCAGTAAGAGCGGAAGCCCTGGGTAATCCGGGAATGTCTCCGTTACAAGCGATACTGTTTTCTTTTAAAGAAGCTTTTTCTCATATGTGGGAATATACGGGGTGGATGACGATCATTGTAATGTTGGTGTTATTGCCGATGATCTTACAACTTGTGAGCACGACAAAATTCAGATTTCGCCTGCCGTGGCTTCTGTCGGTATGGTCAGTGTGTCTGTATGCTACCGGATTTACTCCAAGTCTGTATTCCATGGGACATGGAGGAGTTCCGAGAATGTTGAATGTCGTGAAGATTACGTGGCAGATTCTGCTGATAGTGAATGAAATTAACCTGGTGGGTGCAATCTGGCAACGGCATGCCGGACAGAAGGCGTTAATTGCGGATTCCCTGAGAGGAAACTTCAAATGGTGGGTTTACCCGGCACTTGTCGTGCTGGTCATCCTGGTGGTTAAGACCTGCCCGAATCCTGTGGGAACTTATGTGAGTTACAGTGCTTACTATTATGTACACACAGGGGATGCTTATATGTATCATCAGCAATTTCTGGACCGGGTGGATGCACTAAAGGGAGAGGAAAAAGTGCTTGTATTTGAACCCTATGCGTACCAACCGTGGCTGATCTACGTGGGAGACGGGAATCAATTCCCGAATCAGGGAGTTAATTATCTGCTGGAACGATGGTATGGAAAGGAAAGCGTTTCTGTCGCAACAACAGAGTAGAAAGGCAGCTTCCCAGATCGTTTTTGGAAGCAGTGAAGCTAATCGTTCTCTGGCAATGTGGTACGACAAAGACAGCATAACGCTGATGAGCGAGGATTAGGAATTTATGCAGGACAAACAGGAGAAGAGAAAACTGGCGATCGAGGTCGATAATGTCCAGAAAATCTATAAATTATATGACAAGCCTTCGGACCGGATGAAGGAAGCCTTCGGCTTAGGAAAAAAGACAAAACACAAGCTGCATTATGCCCTGAAGGGTGTGGATATGAAGATCTATCAGGGGGAAACCGTGGGCATCATCGGTACCAACGGTTCCGGTAAATCCACGATCCTGAAGATCATCACCGGCGTACTGAATCCGACTTCGGGAAGAGTGCTGGTCAACGGGCGTATTTCCGCATTGCTGGAGCTGGGTGCCGGGTTCAATATGGAATATAACGGCATCGAGAATGTGTATCTGAACGGTACTATGATGGGGTTTTCCGAAAAAGAGATCGAGGCAAAGCTGCCGGACATTTTAAGCTTTGCAGATATCGGAGATTATGTCTATCAGCCGGTGAAGACCTATTCCAGCGGTATGTTCGTCCGGCTGGCTTTTGCTGTGGCCATTAACATCGAGCCGGAGATCCTGATCGTGGACGAAGCACTGAGTGTCGGCGATGTATTTTTCCAGGCGAAATGTTATCACAAATTCGAAGAATTCAAGAAAATGGGCAAGACCATTGTGTTCGTCAGTCATGATCTGAGCAGCATCAGCAAATACTGCGACCGCGTCTATCTGCTGAACCAGGGAAATATTCTGGGCGAGGGCAGCCCCAAAGCGATGATCGACACCTACAAGCGGGTACTGGTAGGTCAGTACGATGAATCCGAAAATGCCGGCGAAGAAGCAGGGAATCTCTTAGATGATGAGGACCTGCAGAGAGCCGCTGCGAAAAAGGCGGATGGCGCTGCCAAAGATGCCGCAGAGGTTTCCATGGAGGCGAAGGGACAGAACCCCAACGCTCTGGAATACGGTACCAAACAGGCACAGATCGAGGAATTTTATATTACGGATGACAGAGGGGTTCCCACCAATGCAATCCTGAAAGGCAGCATGTTCACTATTCATATGCGCGTCCGTTTTATGGATCATATTCCGGCACCGATTTTTGCGTTTTCCGTGAAAAATGTTATCGGTGTGGAGATCACCGGCACCAATACCATGATCGAGAAAGCGTTCTTAGACAGCGTGGAACCCGGTGATGTGAAAAATGTGACTTTTACACAGAAAATGAACTTACAGGGCGGCGAGTATCTGCTGTCTCTGGGAGTGACCGGCTATAATCAGGACACCTTCGAGGTCTATCACAGACTGTATGATGCTCTGAATATTACGGTAGTATCCGATAAAAATACCGTAGGCTATTATGATATGGATTCCGATACGAAAGTATGGGATGCAGAGGAGAAATAAGGAATGACAGAGACCATCGGCAAAGTAACACTGAATCTGGATAAGTATCCCGGAGAGGATTATTATTGCGACGGCAGTGTGGAGGACGAGATCTTAGAGATCGTAAAAAAATACAGTACTGTGGAATATGACCGGATCATTGCGGAGAGAAAAGAATGGCCGGTATTATATCATCTGTCTGCCCTGCGGGAAAATATCGTGGATTTCCTTCCTATGAAAAAAACGGATAAGGTGTTGGAGGTCGGCAGCGGCTGCGGAGCCATTACGGGAGCATTGTCGAAAAAAGCAGGACGGGTGACCTGCGTGGATCTCTCGAAGAAACGTAGCCTGATCAATGCCTACCGCCACAGTGACTGTGATAATGTGACGATCCATGTGGGCAATTTCACAGATGTGGAGCCGGATCTGCCTACTGATTACGATTATATCTGTCTGATCGGTGTCTTCGAGTATGGGCAGGCTTACATAGGCGGTAAGACGCCTTATGAGGATTTCCTGAAGATTCTGCAAAAGCACCTGGCGAAGGAGGGCAGGATCGTCATTGCAATTGAGAATAAATATGGTCTGAAATATTTCGCCGGCTGTAAGGAAGATCATCTGGGAGACTGGTTCTCCGGAATTGAAAATTATCCGAATGGCGGTGTGGTGCGTACTTTTTCCCGGAAAAAACTGGAGAAAATATTTGATGCCTGTGGCGTAGGGGAGCGGAGCTTCTATTATCCGTATCCCGATTATAAATTTATGACCACGGTCTATTCCGACGCGTATCTTCCGGGACGGGGAGAACTGTCCAACAATCTGCGGAATTTTGACCGTGACAGAATGTTGTTATTTGATGAAAAAAGTGCCTTTGACGGCATCGTGGAAGAGGGGCTGTTCTCTGTATTTTCCAACTCTTACATGGCAATTATCGGTAAGCCACTGGAACTGAAATATGCAAGATATTCCAACGATCGTGCGGAAGAGTTCCGGATCCGTACTGAGATCCTTACGGATACAGAGGGGAAGAAAACCGTTCGGAAATATCCGCTTTCGACAGAAGCCGAAGCCCATGTGCGTCACATGGCGGAAGCATACGAAAAATTAAAAAAGCGCTACGTCGGAAGCCGGCTGGATGTTAATACCTGCCATCTGGGCGAAGAGGAGGGCACCATTTACGCGGAATTTGAGTTCGTACCCGGAAGACCTCTGTCGGAGCTGATGGACGAGTGCCTGGACAGACAGGATGTGGAGGGATTCCATGAACTGTTTGCGGAGTATCTGGAGAAAGTAGGCTACGGGGAGGATGTTCCGGTAGCGGATTTTGACCTGATCTTTGCCAATATTCTGGTGGAGGGGGATCACTGGACGCTGATTGATTACGAGTGGACCTTTGACCGTGTCATAGATACAAAAGCACTGGCGTTTCGGGCAATTTACTGTTATGTTCTGGAGGACGAAAGACGCAATGCGTTGGAACTGGACCGGATCTTAGACCGTCTGGGCATCACGGAAAATGAGGCAAGACAGTACAGAGAGCAGGAGAGCTCCTTCCAGAAATATGTCACCGGACAGAAATTGTCCATGGGCGAGATCCGTAACCTCTTAGGCGGCGAGATCTATCAGCCCACGGATTGGATCGGACGATTCCGGCAGACAGAAGGGGAACTGAGAGTACAGATCTACGAAGACAAGGGACAGGGATTTTCCGAAGAGAATTCTTATTTTCCGGAGAATGTCTATGCAGAGGAAAAGCTGGCAGAGTTTACTGTGAAATTCGACGGGAATGTGCATTATTTACGCCTGGATCCCGCCATGTGTGCCTGTGTATGTAAGATAAAAGAGCTGACCATGAACGATCAGCCGGTACCCGTACAAGATAAGAAGCTGTTTACCTCGAACGGGAAAATCCTGAAATCCGAGGATGGGGCAGAACACCCGAGTATTGTATTCCCTACAGAAGATCCTAACATGACGATCCGCGTGGACGCCCTGGACAGGAGGGCAGAGAATGTTTTACAGGTTAAGATGGAGATCGTTCCGATTCCTGTGAATATCGCAAAAGATATGGCAGAGAATGTAAAAAAATTCTTCTGAAGACCCAAATGACCGGTGAAAATGAGAGCTAAAGCAACACGAAAGGAGAGGCGGCTTGAGTATTCGGACAGCAGTGAAGCAGGTGTTGATCGCACAGCAGGATAAAAAATACGAAAAAGAGCTGACGCAGCGCCGGATGACCTATGAGCAGTGGGCCGGGGAGCAGGACAGGATCCTTGCCGAATCCCATACGGCGGATCCTGAGACCCGGGGAAGAGCAGGTCTTACGGAATTTGTGATCTGGAGACAGCAGGAGGGAGCATTGGCCCGGAATGCCGCGGAGAGGATCAATGATTATTTTGTGAGACATCCGGAAGTCGATATCGTGTATGGTGATGAAGACCTGATGGGAGAAAACGCAGAGCGCTGTATTCCGTGGTTCAAACCTTGCTGGTCACCGGATACTTACCGTGCCTTTTTCTATGTGGGAAGCGTTATTGCAGTGCGGAGCCGCCTGTTGAAACAGCTGGGGGATCCGGAAGCAGTGACGGCAAAGGAAAGTACCGGACGGGAGATATTATTCTCAAAAGCAGCTGAAATCCGTTCTTTCATGGATCGTTTGTTCCTGGCTGCAGGCGGCTTTGAGAGAGGCTGTCATACCATAGGACATATGGAAGAGATGTTGTTCCACGGAAGATTTGAGGCTTACGGTATGGGTATCCAGGGACCGGACTTTATGCGCAATGGCAGACCGGGGGCAGAAACGAAAAATCCCTGGGAAGAGTATGGCTGTGCGTCGCAGTCACCGGAACTGTCTGTGGAGCTTGCCGCTAAGGCCGCAGAAGGAGCCAGAGAAGTCTTCACCGGGAAGCTTCTGGTCTCCGTAGTCATTCCCTCCAAGGACAATCCGGAGGTATTGGAAAAATGTCTGTTGTCTCTGACAAGACGCCACAAGGGAGGGATTCCCATCGAGATCCTGCTGGTGGATAACGGAAGCTGTGAGGAAAATGAGAGAAAAATCAGGCAGCTGGTGCAACAGATCTGTAATGACGGAATACCGACGCGTTATATCTATGAGCCGGTGGAATTTAATTTTTCTGCTATGTGTAACCGCGGTGCCAAAGCGGCCGAGGGAAATGTATTACTTTTTCTGAATGATGATATAGAGCTTTGCGACGATGACTGGCTGGACAAAATGGTGTCAAAGGCGCTGCAGCCTTATGTGGGCAGTGTTGGACTGAAACTGTATTATCCGGATTCTGTGACCATTCAGCATGACGGAATCGTCAATCTGCCGGTGGGACCGGTGCATAAGCTGCAATTTATGGAAGACAACCGGAGCTACTATTTCGGACGGAACATCTATGATCAGAACTGTGTGGCAGTGACGGGAGCCTGTCTTATGCTTCGCACAGAGGTGTTCCGGGAGGCCGGAGGCTTTAGAGAGGCCCTGCGGGTAGCTTATAATGATGTGGATCTGGGCTTTCGTCTGGTGGAGATGGGATATTTTAATGTGGTGCTGAATGACCGGTTCGCATATCACCATGAATCCTTGAGCCGTGGAAACGATGAGACCCCGGAGAAAATGAAACGACTGGCGGAGGAGAGAGGAATGCTCTACCAGATGCATCCGCAGTTTTCCGGAGAGGATCCTTTTTATCCCATGGGACTTAACAGAGAGGGACTGGACAGTCGTGTGGTTCCGGCTTATATCACAGACCGGAATATTTTACAGGAGCCGGCGTGGACACCGTTTGCAGATGCGGCAGGAAGTTCGGTGGCAGAACAGCTACAGAACATCCGTAAGGATGACTGTCTGATGGCCCGGGTGGAGACCGCGGGACCGGCGCGGATCCAGGGTTACAGTGTGATCCTGGGAGATGATAATGCATGTTATGATAAATACCTGCTGTTGCTTCCCACATCCGGTGCGGATGCTGCGCAGACTGCGGAGCATGAAAATCAGCAGATCCGGTCCATGAAGCTTCTGCCCGCCTATCGTCAGGAATTGGAGGAGAATCTCCCGGATCAGAAAAATGTGGCACTGGGCGGCTTCTGCGTCAGCAGAAAGGGAGAAAGGCTGCCGGCCGGAACTTATCGCATTGCGGTACTTGCAGTGAACCGTGTCAGCAAGCTGCGACTGTGGAATGACACGGGAAAATATATGGTAGTGGAAAAATCTGCGCCGGAAGAATAAACCAAGGGACACCGCGCAGACGTTGTATAACAGCTCTTATCATAAGGGAATCGCAGATTATATTGCGATGGCCTATGAAACAAGAAAATGTCTGCGAAATGGAGATTAATATGTCAGAGAACAATACAGAAATCAACTATAAGGAAGCCTACGAGAGAGAGCACGAGAAATGTGCGGATCTGGCAGATAAGATCGTAGTGCTGGAATCGGAAAAAGAGGACCTGCAGTTCAAGCTGGACCGGATCAAAAAGAATAAATTCTGGAAAGCCACGGGTCCGGCGAGAAGTCTGATCCATTTCGCGCAGAGACAGAGGGAACGCTTGTCCCATTGCGGCGGACCGAAGGATATCTTACGTAAGCTCCGCAACAAGAGCCATCAGAAGAGCCTCATGGAATCCTACGGCACCGGCAGTTTTCCGGATGCCAAACAGCGCAAAATGGAGGAAGAGGCAGTCTTCCCTTATATGCCGAAGATCAGTATTCTGGTTCCACTGTGGAACAATAGGAGAGAGTTCCAGATCCAGATGTTGGACTGCGTCATGAATCAGACGTATCAGAACTGGGAACTGTGTCTGGCGGACGGTTCCGACGCGGAGCACTCCTATATCGAGGAACTTAGCAAGGAGTACGCGGCGAAGGCAAACGGTCGTATCATCTATAAGCACCTGGACCATAACGGCGGTATCTCTTATAATACCAACGAATGCTACAAGCTGGCTACCGGAGATTATATCGGTCTGTTTGACCAGGATGATATTTTACATCCTTCTGTACTGTATGCGTATGTGAAGGAGATTAATGAGCAGGGAGCGGATTATCTCTATTGTGACGAGACCACTTTCAAGGAAAATGATATTAATAAAATGCTGACCATGCATTTTAAGCCGGACTATGCACCGGACAATCTGCGGGCGAATAATTATATCTGCCATTTCAGCGTCTTTTCCAGAAAGCTCTTAGAAGGAGAGGAACTGTTCCGTACCGCTTTTGACGGTGCCCAGGATCATGATATGATCTTACGTCTCACGGACAGAGCGGGAAAAATCGTACACGTTCCCAGGCTGATGTACTACTGGAGAAGCCATGAGGGAAGTACCGCAGCCAGCATTGACGCGAAGCCATATGCCATTGAGGCAGCGAAGGGGGCAGTAGCGGATCACCTGAAAAAGCATGGTTTCAAACATTTCCAGATCACCAGTACCAGGGCATGTGCCACGATTTTCCGTATTCGCTATCAGATTCTGGGGGATCCGAAGATATCCATCGTGATCGCCAATAAGGATCACATTGAGGATCTGAAACGATGTATCACTTCGATTCAGAAGAACAGTACCTGGAGCAATATAGAGATAATTGTCGTGGAAAATAACAGTACCACACCGGAGATTAAGGACTATTATTCCCAGCTGTTAGGACTGTCCGGTGACAATTCTTATGAAGAAAGATGTAAGCTGCATACAGTCTGCGGTCATGACGGTGGTGTCCTGCACAGTGAGGACGGACGCATTTCCATAGTGACTTATCATGGAGATTTCAATTATTCCGCAGTTAATAATCTGGGCGTATCCTATGCTTCCGGGGAATATATCCTGTTACTGAATAACGATACGGAGGTTATCACCGCCAATTGGATGGAAGAGATGCTGATGTATGCGCAGAGAGAGGATGTGGGAGCCGTAGGTGCCAAGCTGTATTATGCGGACAAGACGATCCAGCATGCCGGTGTGGTCATCGGACTGGGAGCACACCGTACCGCAGGACATACCCATTACCGTATTCCGGTACAGAACCTGGGCTACATGGGACGTCTGTGTTATACCCAGAACGTCACAGCTGTGACCGGTGCCTGCCTGCTAGTGAAAAAGAGTTTGTATGAACAGGTGGAAGGTCTGGATGAGAGCTTTGTGATCTCCTTAAATGATGTGGATTTCTGTCTGAAATTGCGTAAACTGGGACTTTTGAATGTGTGGACACCTTTTGCGGAGCTGTATCATTATGAATCCATCTCCAGAGGACTGGACGATCAGGGGGAAAAGGCCGAGCGCTACAACAAGGAATCTGCACACTTCAGGGAAAAATGGAAAAAAGAGCTGGAGGCGGGAGATCCCTATTACAATGCGAATTTCTCTCTGGATCGCAGCGATTATGCGCTGAAAGATCCAGCAGTTAGCTGACGTTAAATAGTTCTTTTCAGTAGAGGGAATCTATGGTAAAATATCACCGGAGAGCGTTTACTGAAGATATGGAAAGATATTTGAAAGATAGCGATAAAACAGGAGGATAGGAAAATGAGTTATATGGACGAACTGAAT
>OGEP01001410.1_pt1 | contig 26394 bp, 24 predicted proteins | sample 1570721 | NCBI WGS metagenome assembly OGEP01 (sample SAMEA2582131, study PRJEB24529) | metagenome | biome: Human gut stool | place: China | collected 2011 | reverse complement strand
TAATGACAGATAAACAAATTGCAGTAAAAGTAGATCATGTCAGCAAGTACTTTAAGTTGCCAACAGAAGCAACCAATAGTCTTCGAACTGCCCTGGTCAATCGCTTTAAAGGCATTAAAGGCTATAAAGAACAGCACGTTCTCAAGGATATTTCTTTTGAAGTAGAAAAAGGAGACTTTTTCGGGATCCTCGGAAGAAATGGTTCTGGGAAATCAACCCTCTTAAAAATTATTTCTGAAATCTATGTACCAGAAAAAGGTACTGTCACTATCGATGGGAAACTGGTGTCTTTCATTGAGCTTGGAGTGGGCTTTAACCCAGAGCTGACAGGTCGTGAAAATGTCTATATGAATGGGGCTATGCTGGGCTTCTCAACAGCTGAAATTGATGCCATGTATGATGATATCGTAGACTTTGCCGAGTTGCATGAATTCATGAACCAAAAGCTCAAGAACTACTCATCGGGGATGCAGGTTCGTCTAGCCTTTTCGGTTGCGATTAAGGCCCAAGGCGATATCTTGATTTTGGACGAGGTCCTTGCAGTAGGAGATGAAGCCTTCCAGCGCAAGTGTAACGATTATTTCCAAGAACGGAAAAAATCAGGGAAAACTACTATCCTGGTTACTCATGATATGGGGGCCGTCAAGAAATATTGTAACAAGGCCGTTTTGATTGAAAATGGTTTGGTGAAAGCAATTGGTAGTCCTGAGAATGTTGCAAACCAATATAGTTTTGATAATACAGCTCCTTTGCAACAGGGAGGAGAAGCTAATGGAGCAGGTAATTCAAACCAGGAAGAAAATGCCTTGGTTGAAAATTTTCAGCTTCAGTTGTTAAGTTCGAACAAATTACGCCCTCAGGATCCTATTCAATTCCAGATTGATTTTGATGTTCGTGAAGATATCCAGACATATATCGCTCTGTCTTTGACGGATATCGATCGGAACATATGGATCTATAACGATAATTCTATGAATCAGCTGATCAGTGGGGCTGGACATAAAACGGTTCATTATACTTGTTCACTGCCAACAGTAAATGACTTGAAAATGAAATTAGAAGTGACAGTAAGGGATGCTGAAGGGCAGATGTTGGCTTTTTCAGATGCTACCCAAACTCCACTGATCTTTATCAATCGAGATGATATCGCTTTGGATGATAAATCAGCAATGGATGCGGCAAGTGGCTTAATCCAACGCAATGGAACATGGTCAATGACTGACTAGACTGAGGGAAATATGGAAACGACGCCTTTTGTTTCGATTATTTGTACGGTTTTTAATAAAGAGCCCTGGTTAAAGAAGACGATTGATAGCTTCTTAGCCCAACAAACTGAGTTTGATTATGAGATTATCTTGGTGGATGATGCTTCAAGCGATGGATCTCGTTCTATCATTCAGGATTATCAAGCCAACTACCCTGATCTGATTCGTGCCTTTTATCAGGATGAGAATCAGGGAATTTCTAAAACCTGGGTCTCTATCTGTAAAGAAGCACGTGGAAAGTATATTGCCCGCTGTGACGGAGATGATTTTTGGTTAGACCCTTTAAAACTTCAGAAACAGGTTGACTTATTAGAAAGTGAGCCTGATTGCAAATGGTCCAATACGGATTTTGATATTTATGATGAAAACGGAACTCTCGTTTCTAAGGCTGGCTTTGCTAATCATACAATTCCATTAGCAGATACCTATGAAAAGATGCTTGCAACAAGAGGTTTTACCATGGCCTCTACATGGCTAGTTGAAAGAGATCTGATGTTAGAAGTCAATCAAGAGTTAGATTTAACGACATCAGATGATACTTTCAACCTCCAATTGGAACTCTTTCAACGGACTTCTTTAGCCTATCTGGATGAAGCGACAGTTGCTTATACCATTAATCAAGGATCGGATTCTCGTCCTACTGATTTTAAAAAATTAGAACGACGATTTCATAAGTTGTTGAAAACACAACTTGAGTATCTTGATAAATATCCAAATGCCGATTATAAAGAGATGACGAAGATCCTTTTAGATCGTAATAATACTTATGAGATTCGTCTTTCCAAACCAATGGATTCTCTTTCACACATCGGAATGGAGTCTGTTACAATTTATTTTGGTGACGAAGAAAATACTTATTCGGAAGATCGTACCATGACCAAACTTCTTCAAAAAGAAGATAGTCTGGCAATCGAAATTCCGAAGGGAACTTCTGTTATCCGAGTTGATCTGTCTGAAAGTCCAAGTTATTACTATGATGTTGAATTGAGAGATTCTAACGGAAAGGTTTGCTCGCCAGTTTATAGTAATGGTATCGTTACAGATAATTTGTTTCTTTTTAGTGAACCAGATCCTCAATTGATTTATGAAGTTGAAGAAGAAGTTGTGTATCAACTGAGCTATAAAATGATTTCTATAGATAATCCCTCTGCACCGGATTATATTGGAAAAGTTTTTGCTGCTGAAATGTTAGATTGTCAAAATAGTTTGAAAAATCTTGAGGCAGAGTTGCAAGCTACGAAAGAAGCATATAATACAGTCATCCATTCTCGTCGTTGGACCATTCCAACAAAGATCTTGAAATTCTTAAGAATAAGGAAATAATATGCAACGTTTACTTTTATATGTCCACTTCAATAAATTTAACTTTATCAGTGGACATGTACTCTACCAATTAGAAAACATTCGTCCCTTGTATTCACGGGTGGTCTTTATCTCCAATAGTCAGCTACCAGAAGATGTGAAGTCTAATTTAGTAGCACAGCATCTGGTAGACGATATTCTAGAGCGCCAAAATAGTGGCTTTGACTTTGCGGCCTGGCGGGATGGAATGAAGACAGTCGGCTTTGACCAACTGGCTCATTTTGATTCGGTTACCCTCATGAATGATACCTGCTTTGGACCTCTTTGGGATCTAGAACCAATCTATCAGCGGTTTGAAAATGATAATGAAGTGGATTTCTGGGGAATGACCAATTACCGGAAAGACAAGGATTTTAACGAGCATATTCAGAGTTATTATCTTAGCTTTAAAAAACAGGTTATTGAATCAAATTCTTTCCATGAATTTTGGCAAGGTGTTCAGGACTTCACCAATGTTCAAGATGTGATTGATAACTATGAAACCAAGGTCACAACGAATTTATTAGATGCTGGTTTTCGCTATAAGACGGTCTTTGATACCATTCATGAAGACACCACAGGGATGCTCTATCCAGACTTTTCTTACTACAATCCTACCGCCATTCTCAAACATAAGGTTCCTTTTATCAAGGTCAAGACCATTGCAAACAATGAAGGAATCATGCCTTACATTTTTGACGAATTGGAACGTTTATCGGGCTATCCATTAGATTTGATTCTCAACCACATGTCTATGATTGATCGTCCGGACTATCCGTATTTGTTATCGCGTAAGTACTTGAAAAACCAAGAATTGGCTGGAGATTTGGGTAAAAAAGTTGCGGTTCATCTCCATGTCTTTTATGTGGATTTTTTAGAAGAGGTTCTAGATGCTTTCCAAGCTTTTCATTTTGCTTATGACTTATGGATTACGACAGATGTAGAAGAGAAGAAGCAGGCTATTGAGCAAATTCTTTCCAATCGAGCGCAAGATGCGACGGTAGTGGTGACTGGAAACATTGGACGAGATGTGTTACCAATGCTCCTCTTAAAAGAGGAACTCTCTCACTATGATTATGTAGGTCATTTCCATACCAAGAAATCCAAAGAAGCAGATTTTTGGGCGGGTGAATCTTGGCGCAAAGAATTGATTGAGATGCTGGTGAAGCCAGCGGATCAAATCCTTGCTAATATGGAGGCCAATCCAAAAGTCGGAATCACCATCGCCGATATTCCAACCTTCTTCCGTTACAATCGAATAGTCGTTGCCTGGAATGAAGCCCTCATTTCACCAGAGATGAACAAGCTCTGGGAACGGATGAATGCTACCAAGACAATTGATTTCAAAAATCTCAATACTTTTGTTATGAGTTATGGGACCTTTGTTTGGTTTAAATACGATGCTTTGAAACCACTCTTTGATTTGAATTTGACAGTAGCAGATGTTCCGGCTGAACCACTACCTCAAAATTCGATATTGCATGCGATCGAACGTTTGTTGATCTACATTGCTTGGGATCAAAAATATGACTTTAGGATCTCTCAAAACCCACATGTTCTGACACCATTTATTGATAATAAGCAATTGAACAATCGCGAAGATCTTCAACCCCATACCTTTGTAGACTTTAATCAAATTGGAGGGATCAAAGGAGCCTTGAAGTATATCGTAATTGGTCCTGCAAGAGCTGTGAAATATATACTAAAAAGAATGATAAAAAGAAAGTAGAGTCAATTATATGGGAGTTATTGATAAGACTAGAATTAGAAATATTTTAATCGCTATATTTTTAGTATTATTTTCAAGGGTGTTTTTGGCTAGTTTATTTCAGTTTACTATCAACCTCAAAATTATACTATTAATTATTGGTATTGTGATTTATTTTATTCTTTTTGATCCAAAAGATAAAAAGAAATTGCCAATTAATGCTTTTTTTCTGATAATTATTTTTGGTAGTGTAATTTCAGTAGTGAAACCAGTCCAATATGGATTAGATGAAGAGTCTCATTTACCAAACGTAATTAGTATTTCTGATAGTCCTATTTTTAAATATTCTAATGAGAAATTGGAAGATTATAATTCAGTTTTTAAATATGACGCACTAAGAAATCCTAGTAAAAAAGATAAAAATTATTGGTTCAATGTTGAGCATAAGGAAAGTAAGATTAAAGGAGTAAGAGTTGGATTTGATAATCCAGCCTTCATTCCTAGTGCAATTGGATGGAATATAGGTAGATTAATCTCTAAAAAAGTGTTTGTTTCCTATTATTTGGGAAGAATCTTCGAAGTAATAGCATATGCCATTCTAGTATTTATTGCATTAAAAATCAGCAAAGTTTATAGAGAAGCGATATATTTATTTTCTACATTCCCTGCAGTATTGTACATCATAGCAGGTTATCATTATGATTATTTATATTTTGGAGCCACTTTAATTAGTCTTGCTATATTGACAAATATTCTATCAGGTGAACGTAAAATTGATAGAAAATATGCTTTTGTATTTCAATGCTCTACATTATTATTTTCATTTGCAAAATTTCCGTTTGTATTAATTGGAAGTCTATTTTCAATATTGCCAAATAAGTATTATCAGGATAAATCAGTAAGAAAATTCAGTTCAATACTGTTTGGTTTAAATTTATTCATTTCCTTTACATACGTTGGAATCATTAAATTGTTTGCTTCAGACAATGCTTTGTCAGGCAAAGGCCCAGGACTATTATATTTTGTAACACATCCATTACCATTAATTAGAACTTTACTTTTAGCGCCATACGGTATTATTCATGATTTTGTTTCTGAACCATTGAAATATGTTTCAGAATCGTCTCCGTTTTTAATTGCAATTTCGATAGTTATTTTCTTTTTCGCTATGTTTGTCATTGTATTAAAAAATAAAATTGAAATGCCAACATTTTTTAAATATTACTGTCTTCTTTTACTTGCAGGTATTGCCTCATTAATAGTAATTGCTATATCAGGAGATCCGAGGGTATACCACAAAGGTGATATTACTGTAGGTGGTGTACAAGGTCGTTATTATTATTTTATTCTGATGTTTTTGCCACTTTTTTGTGGATCATGGTTTAGAAAACTATTTGGTTTTATGGAAACAACAATTCAGAATGAAGATTCGAACTTCGAATGTAGCTTGCAATATATGTTAGTGTATTTAAATATTTTAACAATTAGTATCGGAATTTATACTCAATTGCAGGGATAAAAAATTTTAGGAAGGATAAAAAATGAAGAGAAAGAGGAAATTAGATTTTAGAGATTTTCTTTTTAAAATTTATAATAAAATAACAAGAACACAAAAGTACTGTATAGCTCTCTTTCTTTTATTTTTTATAAGCAACACTTTCTTAACACAAAATTTGATTTCTAAAGAGATCAAATCAACAGGATCTGTATTATTCTTAGTTAATCAGTTTGGTATTTGGTTTGGAATAGCCTTCTTAATTCTGGTTTTACTAATTTCACAATACACTTTAAAATGGATTTTTTTCCTTAAAATTTTAGTTTCATACGTAATCTATTTAATACTATCATACTCGATTGATGTTTCGCTTAATATTAATAATCCTAGTTATAAGATTGATCGTTTCCAAAAAAATAATTTTTGGCAATTTAATTCTCTAGTATTTATTTTATCATTGTTAGTGATTTCTTATGTTTTGGGTCAGATAAGAAAATCATATGATAATAAAGCGAATAGAAAAAAATTAGAACCTATTGGGAAACTGTTCGAATATGTCTTGCATTCTAGCATAGTTTGTTCGTTCATTTTTACTGATTCTAAAATTCTTTCTTTTTTGAATCGTACATCATGGTATGTATCTGGAAATTTTGAGAAATTAGGAGCAGGAAAGTACTCCTTGAGTCAATTTTGGATTTTAGAATTTTATTTGCTACTCTTAAGTATTTTCCTGACTTTAGTTGGCTTGCTTTTTGTAAAAGGACAAGTTGATGTAGTAAAAAATAGGTCTAGTTTTTCGCTAGCTGTATTTACAAGTATTAGTCTTGCAATATTATTTAATACAGGAATTCAATTGGGGCTAGGACATGGGGAACCTTTGGTTGGATACTCAATATTTCCTGGTGGTGTAATCTTTCAGATATTATGCTTATCTTATCTGTTTATTTTTCTATACATACTTCTTAATAGATATTTATTTACGACAATATTGATTTTATTTGGTGGGGTTCTGTTTATTGTTGCGAATGCTTTAAAATTTAGTATGCGTGCGGAACCAATTTTGCCAAGTGATTTGGTCTGGGTATTTCAACCTTCTGTTTTATTTAGTTTTGTAGATGCTTCGGTTTTAATGACTGTAAGTATTTCCTTACTCATTTTTACGTTTATCTATATAATAGGACGGAGATATATTTATCCAGGTAGAATTATTCGCGCAACAATCTTAAGATTTGTTTTATTAGGACTTATGCTCTTATTGTCCATTAATGTTTATTCTATTTTTAAAAGAAAAGATAATGGAAAAATTATTGATGACGTTCCGATTATTACTTTGTTAAATAATTTCCAAGATACAAAATGGTTAGGAAATTCTATAAACGCTAGATATCGATCGTTGTCATATGTTTGGTTAAATCAAATCACAACAGATCCAATTATAGAACCGAAGGGATATAGTAAAGAAAAAATCAAAGAAATTGAGAAGAAATATGATCAAGTAGCTTTAGAAATCAATAAAAATAGAAATGAGTTAATTGATAATCAAACTATTGTTTATGTTTTAAGTGAGAGTTTTGCTGACCCATCAAGAATTGAAGGGGTAAATTTATCTAGAAATCCTATACCAAAAATTCAAGAAATTAAGACAAAAGTTACAAGTGGATTAATGCAATCGGATGGTTATGGTGGTGGAACTGCAAATATGGAGTTCCAAACATTGACGGGGTTACCTTTTTATAATATTAATCCTACAGTTTCTGTATTGTACTCAGAGGTCGCTCCTAAAATGAGAAGACTAATTTCAGTTAGTGATTCGTTTAATAATAAAGAAGTTATTCATTTCGAATCTCCAATTAATTATTCTAGAAATGTAATTTACAATAGATTGAAATTCAATAAATTTATAAGTATTGATGATAAAAAGAATTATGATTTAGGTTATCAAGAAGTGCATATAAGTGATGAATCTACTTATAAGGCAGTATTAAAAGAGATGGATGCTAAAAAGAATCAATTCTTTTCTGTCATTACGATTCAAAATCACTCCCCATTTATAGCAGGAGAACCTTCAGACTTAACAGCAACAGCCAAAGGGTTTTCGGATGATGAAAATACCAAGCTAACGAATTATTCACGTCTTTTAACCTTTACTGACACCGCCACCCAATCCTTCCTTGAAAGTCTTTCTAAAATAGATAAGAAGATTACAGTGGTATTCTATGGGGATCACTTACCAGGTCTCTATCCGGAGTCGGCCTTTAAGAACAACCCAGAAGGTCAGTACCAGACAGATTATTTCATTTGGAGTAATTTTGATGCACCGAAGCTAAATTATCCTTTGGTAAATTCAAGTGATTTCTCTGCTATGGTCTTTGAACAGACCAATTCAAAAGTTTCACCTTATTATGCTTTGCTGACTGAAGTTTTGAAAAAAGCAAGTGTTGATAAAAAAGCTTTAGAAGGAGAAGCGTTAGAGATTGCAGATGATTTAAAAATGGTTGAATATGACCTGATTAGTGGGAAAGGCTACCTTTCTAAAGACTTCTTTAAAGTCCCAACCAATCAATCCAAATAAAAGGAGAGCGTGTAGTTAAAAATCTTTGTGATTTTGGCTGTCTGGCTCCCTTTTTTTTGTTTTTTATGCTAAACTATTAGATGGGGGTATGCTCATGATTAAGATATTTGGAAAGGTCCATTATCATTGGCAACCGGACTTATCTATTCTTGTGACTTATTGGTCCATTGCAGTGATTCCGGTCTTTATTGGACTGGCCTTGATGTATGAGAGCTCTAGTGTGCCAACGCTAGTTTTGTTTTCGTTCTTTTTATTTATGGTCTTGCTCGCGATTGGGGTCCATCGTTACTTCACGATCTATGAGGATGGGATCTTGCGGATTATTACAGCTAATCCTTTTACTCCAATCAAGGTGAAGATTGACTCGATTGAAAAGGTCGAAGTAAATAAGAAATCGATCAAGCTCATTTTTAATGATGGATCGCGCAGTCGAACATTCTGTATGCGTAAATGGCCGAAAAAATACTTTATCAATGCACTTGCCTTAAATCCTTATTTTAAGGGAGAAGTAATCCTGACGGACAATTTCATCCATGTGGATTACTACGAGATGTATTATGCAAACAAATAAAAAGCCCTCTTAATCTTTTAAGAGAGCATGAGTGGGGCATTCTTTAATAGCCTCGAGAACATCGTTTGTGACAGGGACTTCCTTTTCAAGGAGGTCGTCCTCTTCAGCAGCAAATTTAACGATGCCATTGTCATGGTAATCAAATAATTCAGAATAGGTCTGACAGAGACCGCAAGCGATGCAACGATCTGGAATTAACGTAACTTTCATACTTCTATTGTAATGATTTTTACGAGAAAAAACAAGGAGGAAGTCATGGCAAAAGAACCATGGGAAGAAGATATTTACGATGATGGAGAAGAAACATTGAAAAGAACGAGTAAGTTAAACGGAATCAAGGCAGACCGTCTATTGACGATTTTAGCCATTATTTTCTTTGTAGTAGTAGTGGCGATGGTCTGCTTGTTGATTTTCCTTTCAACAGGTGGCAGCAATAAATCAAAACAAATGTCTGGTTTCTACAATGGAGAGACTAAGGTTGAACAGAAATCATCAGCCCCTGCAGCACAAACTGACCAAGTGGCTAAAGACGATAGTTCAAAAGATGAGAACTCTGAAGAAGGCACGATCACTGTTCAAGCAGGTGAAGGGGAAGCAGCGATCGCTGCGCGTGCTGGTATTTCGATTGCACAATTGGAACAATTAAATCCATCTCACATGTCTACAGGATCATGGTATGCGAATCCTGGTGATGTTGTTAAGATTCAGTAGGAGTTGAGGACAGCATGAAACAAATTCAAATTGCCATTGATGGACCGGCTTCCAGTGGAAAATCCACGGTTGCAAAGATCATTGCCAAGGATCTAGACTATACGTATCTAGACACAGGAGCTATGTACCGTGCGGCGACTTATCTAGCTTTGCAAAATAATCTGACAGCTGAACAGGTTGATGACCTCTTAGCCCTTTTAGATCAGTATCCAATTAGTTTCGGTCGTTCAGAAGAAGGAGAGCAGCTTGTCTTTGTAGCAGACGTGGATATTACCCACCCAATTCGCGATAACCAAGTGACCAACAATGTTTCATGGGTTGCAGCGCTTGCGCCAGTCCGTGAAAAACTTGTCGCTCTACAGCAAGAAATTGCAGCAGAGGGGGGCATCGTTATGGATGGACGCGATATTGGGACGGTCGTCCTTCCACATGCAGAGTTGAAGATCTTTTTGGTTGCTTCGGTTGAGGAGCGGGCGGAACGTCGCTACAAGGAAAATGTTGAAAAGGGCATCACAGCAGATCTTGAATTGTTGAAAAAAGAAATCGCTGAGCGGGACTATAAGGACAGCCACCGTGCCGTTTCTCCTTTGAAACCTGCAGCTGATGCCATTCATTTTGATACGACTGGTGTCGGGATTGATCAAGTGGTTGCATTTATTGAAGAAAAAGCAAAAAAACTTCTTGACAAAGAATAAAAAACTTGATATCATATAAAAGTTGAGAAAAGCAGAAGTGAGAACTTCTCGCCTTGTGACGCAAGTTGCCTGGCCCCTACGGATCAAGTTTCAGTAATGAAATACATCATGTAGTTCGGGCCTGTTTTGCAGGTCCGTTCTTTGTTTTTCTCGAATAATAAAAAAGAGGTGAAAACCATAGCAAAGCAAGACTTATTCATCAATGATGAAATTCGTGTACGTGAAGTTCGCTTAATCGGTCTTGAAGGTGAGCAATTGGGTATCAAACCACTTAGCGAAGCGCAAGCACTTGCAGACGACGCTAATGTGGACTTGGTTCTCATTCAACCTCAAGCTAAACCTCCTGTTGCGAAAATTATGGACTACGGTAAGTTCAAATTTGAGTACCAGAAGAAGCAAAAAGAACAACGCAAAAAACAAAGCGTTGTGACCGTGAAAGAAGTTCGTTTGAGCCCAGTGATTGACAAGGGTGATTTCGATACAAAACTTCGCAATGCTCGCAAATTCCTTGAAAAAGGGAACAAAGTGAAGGTTTCCATTCGCTTTAAGGGTCGGATGATCACCCATAAAGAGATTGGGGCAAAAGTTTTAGCCGACTTCGCTGAAGCGACACAAGATGTGGCGATCATCGAACAACGAGCTAAGATGGATGGACGTCAAATGTTCATGCAATTGGCGCCAGCAACTGACAAGAAATAATCTGTCAGAAAGTTAAAAAAAGGAGAAAATATCATGCCAAAACAAAAAACACACCGCGCATCAGCTAAACGTTTCAAACGTACAGGTTCTGGTGGACTTAAACGTTTCCGTGCTTACACTTCTCACCGTTTCCACGGAAAAACTAAGAAACAACGTCGTCATCTTCGTAAAGCATCTATGGTGCATGCAGGAGATTTCAAACGTATCAAAGCAATGCTTACTCGCTTGAAATAATCGCGTATTCGTAAGTAAAGAATTCTAGGAAATATTGGAGGAAATATAAATGGCACGTGTTAAAGGTGGCGTTGTATCACGCAAACGTCGTAAACGTATTCTTAAATTAGCTAAAGGTTACTATGGAGCTAAACATATCTTGTTCCGTACTGCAAAAGAACAAGTAATGAACTCTTACTACTATGCATACCGTGACCGTCGTCAAAAGAAACGTGACTTCCGTAAACTTTGGATCACACGTATCAATGCAGCTGCTCGTATGAACGGATTGTCATACTCACAATTGATGCATGGTTTGAAATTGGCTGAAATCGAAGTTAACCGTAAAATGCTTGCTGACTTGGCTGTTAACGATGCAGCAGCTTTCACAGCTCTTGCAGATGCAGCTAAAGCAAAACTTGGTAAATAAGAATTAAGATGGGTTTTACCCATCTTTTTTTATGGAGGTAATTATGATTCGTTTAGCAAGAGCAGAAGATATTCCAAGATTACAGGAGTTATTGGGGCAGATTCTTCTAGTGCATCATTATGCACGTCCTGATGTTTTTAAGTCAGAGGGCAGTAAATTTACAGATGCAGACTTAGAAGCAGTGATTAATGATCCAAATAAACCTATTTTTGTATATGAGGATGAAGAAGGCCGTATCTTAGGTCATCTATTCTTAATGATTAAAGAAGTATCTGATAATAATGGTCCACTAAAGGCTGTTAAGACTCTTTTTATTGATGATTTATGTGTTGATAAGGAAGCTCGAGGTCAAAAATTAGGAGAAAAGCTTTACCAATTTGCCTTGGACTATGCTAAGGAGCTAGGGTGTTATAATCTGACACTTCACGTATGGAATGATAATGAGGGAGCTGTACGTTTTTACGAACGTTTAGGTATGAAACCGAGATATACAGAAATGGAAACTATCTTAAAATAATACGTTTTCATGAGAGAAATTTCACTTACGAGGAATAAAAATTTTTGATATGCTGAGAGAGAACTTTTAGAAATGGAGAATTTTAATGCCTCGTAATTTTAAAGAAGCTTTGCTTTTTACGATTTTAATGTGTGGAATGATGGTCTATGGGATGAGTCTCTGGAATCTTCTCATCCTTGATTGGACTGGCGTTGTTCCCTTTGCTTGGGGTCACTTTTTCCAAGGTTATCTTCCTGGATTTGTGGTTGCTTTCTTACTTGATATGATTTTGGTGGGACCACTAGCCAAAACAATAGCATTTGCAATTTTGCATAAAGTAAAAGCCCATGATAAACGATGGGCAAAGATTTTAGTGATTTCTGGAACCATGGCGCTATTCATGGTAACGTTTATGTCATTCTATGGATTAGTTTACAACAGTCAGTCGGTAACGCTATCATCCTATGGTCGTGCTTGGTTGACAAATGTTATCATGGCTTTACCACTTAATTTTCTAGTGGTTGGTCCAATCTCACGTTTTATCTTGGGAAAACTACAAAAACCATTGCCTGGTGAAGAAGTCGTTGAGAATTTTGACGACGATGATGAATTACCAACGATAATATAAAAAGCAGCCACGGATGTGACTGCTTAATGATGATTAGTTTTTCTTCTTCATTTCACCATGTGGGTAGTAAGTTCCCTCTGGCATATCATTAATGAAAACATGAATAGCTTCTTTAGGTGCTTTGGCAACACGTGATACAACTTCAGTAACTTCGCGAGCAAGTTCGATTTTTTGTTCTTCAGTACGACCTTCAAAGAGATCAATCTTTACAAATGGCATAATGCATCTCCTTAGTTTTGATAGTCCTATTATAGCATTAATGAAGAGAATATTCTAAAGTTTATGGAAATTCTTGAAATGATATTATCGAAATACTACAATGTGCTGATTCCTAATAGGAGGGCCTAAAGTATAAAGAGCTAGATAGTCAAGAGCTTTACCTCTTAGCTGATATAAATGCTATTACTTTAGATTCGAGTGTTCCTGATTTAGGAATTTTTCACATTCTATTGAAGATGGTATGAAGTCTTTTGACATTCGGTAAGGGATTGCATTTTTTATTGGCTTTGTTTATAAGGGATGAAAACTCTTACTAAAAATGGTAAAATAGTGCTAACTAGAGACAGTAAGGAGTAAATTATGACAATTGATTTTCGTGCCGAAGTTGATAAGCGCAAAGATGCCTTGATGGAGGACCTTTTTGGTCTTTTGCGTATTAACTCAGAACGTGATGACAGTAAGGTTGATGATAAGCACCCATTTGGTCCCGGACCAGTAAAAGCTTTGGAACATTTTCTTGCTTTAGCTGAACGTGATGGTTATAAAACTCGTAATATTGATAATTATGCTGGTGACTTTGAATTTGGTCAAGGTGATGAAGTATTGGGTATCTTTGCACACTTGGATGTGGTTCCAGCTGGGAGTGGTTGGGATACAGATCCTTATGAACCTGTAATCAAAGATGGCAAACTTTATGCTCGTGGGTCATCAGATGATAAAGGCCCAACAATGGCTTGTTACTATGCCTTGAAAATTATTAAAGAACTCGAGCTTCCAGTATCTAAGCGTGTGCGTTTCATTGTTGGTACTGATGAAGAATCTGGTTGGGGCGATATGGATTATTACTTCGCTCATAATGGGTTGAAAGATCCTGATTTTGGTTTTTCACCTGATGCAGAATTTCCAATTATCAATGGTGAAAAGGGTAATATTACAGCTTATCTCCATTTTGAAGGTCAAAATGATGGAGAATTTAGTCTTGTGTCTTTTAATGGTGGTTTGCGTGAAAATATGGTTCCTGAATCTGCAAGTGCAGATTTCACTGGGCCTATCACTTTGAAAGAACTCGAGTCCAAATTAGGAGACTTTGTTGCGGAACAAGAAGTGACTGGTCAAGTGACCGAAGAAGCGGGTGTTTTCCATGTGATTATTCATGGGAAATCAGCTCATGGTATGATGCCTCAAAATGGTATTAATGGAGCAACCTACTTAGCCCTCTTCCTTAGCCAATTTGATTTCCAAGGCAATGCTAAAACGTATTTGGATTTAATTGCTGAAACACTTCATAAGGATTTCTTCGCTGAAAAGACAGGTCTTGCCTATACAGACCCTAAAATGGGCGAGTTGACCATGAATGCTGGTGTATTTAACTTCGCTAAGGAATCTGAAGATAATACAATTGCTTTGAATTTCCGCTACCCTCAAGGGGTTGATACGGATGCTATTAAGGCTGGTCTTGAAAAACTTGAAGGTCCTAAGGCAGTTAGTCTCTCAGAACATGGTCATGTGCCACACTATGTACCAGTTGATGATCCTATGGTAGAGACTCTTCTTTCAGTCTATGAGAAACAAACAGGACTTAAAGGTCATGAACAAATTATTGGTGGTGGGACATTTGGACGTCTCCTAAAACGTGGTGTTGCCTATGGAGCTATGTTCCCTGGTTATGTCAACACTATGCACCAAGCCAATGAGTTTACTGAGGTTGAAGACTTGTACCGTGCAGCTGCCATTTATGCAGAAGCTATCTATGAGTTAATCAAATAAAAAAGAGAGACAGTTTTGTCTCTTTTTTGAGGAGGAAAATATGGAAACACTCGATGAATTAACACAAGAAATCATGTCCGATGAACAAAATATAGCTTATACGGAACAAGGTATAAAACCCTTGTTTTCCATTCCAAAAACGGCTCGGATTAATATCGTGGGACAAGCTCCTGGTATTCGTGCCCAAGAGTCCGGCCTTTACTGGAATGATCCTAGTGGTGATAATCTCAGGGATTGGATGGGGGTCTCACGCGAAGAATTCTATGAATCTGGTATGTTTGCTATTGTGCCAATGGATTTTTACTTCCCAGGTCATGGAAAATCAGGTGATTTACCTCCTCGCAAAGGATTTGCAGATAAGTGGCATGATAAAGTTCTTGCTTTAGCTCCTGATATCCAATTGACGATTTTAGTAGGGAATTATGCACAACATTACTATTTACATCAAAAATCGTCGGCAAAATTAACGGATACAGTTAAGCATTACAAAGATTATCTTCCAGAGTTTTTCCCTCTCGTTCATCCTTCTCCTCGAAATAATATTTGGCAAGCAAAAAATCCATGGTTTATGGAAGAAGTAGTTCCAGATTTGAAGACCTTGGTCAAAAAAATCTTAAGTCAATGATTTCAGCTATCTGTAGTCGGATTGTCATTAGGTATTGTTTCAAATCAATGAAGCAACTATCAGAACATACCCAAATATTGTAAAGATTTTGGCCCTTTGGGGCTTTTTTTGATGGTTTAATAAATTATTCGGAAAAAATAATTAATAAAAAATATAATATTATACTTATCTATAGCCACTTAATTCTAATTTTCAGAAGAAGTAACATATAAAATTAAGCTATCTATCCTTTTAAATTAAAGAATCAATTAAACAATACTTATAAATTGAAAATGAGTGTAAAATTTTTGAGAAAATTAAGACAATTCTATTGACAGAAAATTTAAAAGTGTTAGACTTTAGGTGTTAAGAAAATATAGAAGGAAATTTGTGATATGGGAAGAAAAGATTCACAACGTTTTTCAATCAGAAAGTATAGCTTTGGGGCTGCTTCTGTTCTTTTGGGTACAACCATTCTTGCGATGGGTGCAACTGGTGTACATGCAGATGAGGTTTCAACTTCAGCTGTTACTGATAAGCCACTTAGTGCTTCTGTGCTAACAGATTCTGCTGCCGATCCGGCAACAACTGTTGACCATTCAGAGAAGCAAGTTGTTTCTGTCAAAGAAGAAGGAAATACCACTGTAACAACAAGTGTTGTAACAACTGGTAGTCTTGAGGATGCTAAAGCTTCTGCGGTAAAAGAAGGGGTAGAAGTTGAAGAAACTGCACCTCAAACGCATACATCCCTAGAGGGGGCTATTGCTAACAATCAAGCTCAATCAAAAGAGATTAATACAGTTGTTTATGATTATCAGAAAGCAAAAGAAGACCACAAAAAAGATGTAGCTGAGTATGAAAAAGCTAAGGCTGAGTACGATGCTAAAGTGGCTGAAAAAGCAGCAGCTGATAAAGCAAACGCTGCTTCTAAAGCACAGTATGATACTGATCAAGCTGCTTATGAAAAAGGATTAGCTAAATATCAAGCTGATAAAAAAGCCTATGACGCAGCATTGGAAGAGTATAATACTCAAAAATTGACTTATGATTCTAAAGTAGCAGAAAAAGCAGCTGCTGATGCAGCTAATGCTAAGTCAGAAGCCGATTACAAGGTACAGTTGGCTGTTTATGAAACTGCTAAAAAGAACTATGAAGCTGCTATGGCTCAGTATACTAAAGACAAGGCAAAATATGATACTGAGAAGAAAGCTTATGATGCTAAAGTAGCTGAAAAAGTTCGTACAGAAGTTGAAAACAAGGCTGCTCAAGAGCAGTATGAGAAAGATTTAGCTACTTATAATGCCGCTTACGAAAAATATCAAAGCGATTTGGCTGCCTACAAGACTGCTAAAGCAGCCTATGATGCTAAAGTAGCAGAAAAAGCAGCCGCTGATGCAGCTAATGCAAAAGCTAAATCTAAGTATGATGCAGAAATGGTCACATACAACGCAGCTTTGTCTGAATATAAGGCAAATAAGGCTCTGTATGATGCAGCTCTAGCTGAATACAACACTAAAAAAGCAGCCTATGATGCTAAAGTAGCTGAGAAAACGCAAGCAGAAATTACGGATAAGGCTGCTCAAGAGCAATATGAGAAAGATCTTGCTGCTTACAATACAGCTTATGAAAAATATCAAACTGATTTAGCGACTTATAATACAGCTAAAGCAGCCTACGATGCCAAAGTAGCCGAAAAAGCAGCAGCGGATAAGGCCAATGCAGAAGCAAAAGCTAAGTACGATGCGGAAATGGCTGTTTACAATACAGCTAAAGCGCAATATGACAAAGATTTACAAGAATACCAAGCTAAGAAAGCTCAATACGATAAAGATAAAGAAGCTTATGGTAAGTTAGTTGCTAAGAAAGCAGAAGAAGATGCTGCTAAAGCTAAGTATGAAGTTGAGCTTGCAAAATACAATGTAGACCTAGAGCAATACGGCAAAGATTTTGCTACTTATCAAACAAAACTTGCTGAATATCAAACAGCTTTGGCACAGTACAAAGATGCTAAAGAAGCCTATGATAAGTACATAAATGATAATGGTTTCCAAGATCTAAAAGATGTAGAAACTGTTCAAGATTTGACTTTCCAACGTGAAGGTGGAGCCATTCATACCATCAATGGTATCAGTGCTTATCTCACTCGTGATGCTCAATCTCGTTTGAATACAAGCAATGTACATCAGTATGATTCCAATAAATTGGAAACTTCAGATATTGTAGCAACTAGTCCTTGGGCTAATAATGAGACTGAATACATTCAAGTTAAAGAAGGCGACAAATTTGTCGTTACTTATGATAACTTGAATCAGTCAAGCATGCGTGAAAATACGGATATGCATCCAATCAAACGTGTGATTTACCGTTATGAGATTTTAAGTCTTCCATCAAATGATGGCAAAGGGATTGCAGCAGTCAACGCAGATCCAACGGTAACCATGACAGTGGGTGCTTCAACAGACCAAGACAAACCTGTTAAGGTTGCTGTCGATGTTGAATTCTATGATGGTGATGGCAATAAATTTGATTTGACTCAACGCAATGCCATTGTCGCTTTGAACTCGCTCAACCACTGGACAGGTGCTTCCTATGTCGATAGTGGAGACAAACCTCGTGCCCTTACAGTAGAAGCCAAAGATAAAGATGGCAACACTGTTCGTGGAACTTGGGATCCATATGCAGATGGTTCATCCATGAGCATTGAAAACAATGAAGTGAAGGTTAAAACAGGAAAAGCAGACTTTGGTACTGCAACTGTTTCCATTTCAGCAGACAACCCTCTCAAAATTGTGACTCAGAAATATGGTTATGTTAAAGATGACACAGGTAAATGGGTTCCTGGTACGACACCTGAGAAGGAAGAAGTAACGGATGCGTTAACTGTAAATGCTTCGGGTTCAGGAAGTGTTCATTCTATTGGTACAGAAGAATTTACCTTTGAAGGTAAGGATGATGTTATCGGATCATACAAAGTAGATGCAACTACAGGTCAAATTACGTTCACACCTAAGAAGAAATTTGAAAACGTGGAACACCAAGAGTCTGTAAATGTTGGAAATAATAAATTTATTCCAATTCCAAACTCAAGTGTTTCTTATGATGCTGCTACTAAAGAAGTGACTTCCTTTAAAGATAACCAATATATTGAACATGGATCTGTCTTTAACGGTGAATCTTCAACAACTCTTGAAGGTTGGGATAATCCATCTTCTCCATACCTCTATTATGGTGGAGCAGGCTTGAAGATGTCAGATGGACACTTAGTCTTTACGGCTAATGGTGCCAATGCGGCTGGTCAACCAACGGTTTATTGGTTTGCCATCAACTCAAATGTAGGTCTTCCTAAAGAGCCAGGAGAAGAACCGAAAGAGCCAACAAAACCAACAGAACCAAAGGCTCCAACTCCACCAACGATTACAGTGGAAAATCTACCTGCAGAGCCAACGAAACCAGAAGAACCTAAATCACCAACTCCGCCAACAGCACCTAACTACACTGTGATTACGGTCGATGTGGAGGAACCAAAATCACCAACTCCACCAACAGAGCCAACCCCACCGACTCCTGAAGTTGTTCCAAATACGAATCCGGTGAAACCGGAAGCTGAAGTGAAATGGCATAAGAATAAAGTGGTAACGGAAACAGATATTCCAACCCCACCAACACCAGTTCCTCCAACTCCACCAACTCCATACAACCCACCAACACCAATTGTTCCACCTACACCAATCGTTCCACCAACTCCAGAGGTTCCAACCGAACCAACTCCTGAAGTTCCGGAACAACCTGTACAACCTGCGCAACCACAAACACCTGCGCTTCCAAATACAGGTACAGAAAGCTCAGCTGCAGCTGTTCTTGCAGGTGCGATGGCTGGATTGCTTGGATTGGGTCTTGCTCGCAAGAAAAAAGAAGATTAATTCTTATTTCTTTCGTTCATTCATCTAAATAAAAAAAGTCAGAAGGCAAGTCCTTCTGGCTTTTTTGATGGAGTGATGACCAAATAGTTGCGAAAAAGGACAGAATAGTTTATGGATAAGGAACAGAAATGGGTTTCAAAGACTAAATGGTGTTGAAATCAAGCAGAATACAAATAAAGGACTAAAATAGAGGGAAATCCGCTATACTAGTTCTGTTCGAATGAAAGTTTATCGGACTTCGTTAGATCTCTAATCATACAGTTGTGATATCTTTTTCATCTTTTGCACCCATTATTTTCCAAATGAATTTCATTTGAACGTATCAGTGATCAGGCAAGTGCTTCCACGGTTTTGAGGCGCTTGCCTTTCTATCTGTATCGCGATATAATAGGGTGTAAGAAATGAAAAGGAGTTTGTATGAAAAAGAAACCTATCTATCTTTACATCCTGTTATTTTTCTCTACGGTTGGAACCCTAACATCAGCTGTCTCAACCTTTGGAGCTTCAAAGAGTTTTGAGCTGACAGATGATTTTGCGAAACAACTTGGTTTAACAACGGCTCAAGACAAGTCTGACTACGTGACATATTATGAGAAATCGGCCCAACTCAATCAGTCTCCACTAACCTTTTTATTTGTTTCCCTGATTCTGATTGCTTTGCTTGCAACTTTCTATTTCCTCTTTATGAAGCAGGATCTGTTAACAGCCCATTATACTTACATGGGGCAGATTTTATTAAGTCAAGCCTTCTCTTGCTATAATTATTTTGCAGGGCGTCCACTATTAGCTAGTTTTTCAAACCCGTCCCTTCGCCAACGATATTTGGCATCTTCATCCATTGCTTTGTTACTCTTGACTGCTTTATCTCTTCTCTTCCTTGGAATTGTTTTGTATAAAACCTTGCGTTTGAGAAAAGCTCAAGCGGCATAATAGATAAGTTTGAATGGAGCTCTCTTAGAGGATAAGAGAGCTTCTTGATTGGAGAAAAAAGATGAAAGTATCCTTTGTTTATATTAGTCTGAGTGGGAATACAGAGAGTTTTGTCCGCCGCTTAAGTGACTATTTGCTGGAAGCCCATCCCGGACTTGAAATCGAGAAAGTGCATGTGAAAGACCTGGTCAAAGAGGGCCAGCCCTTCTTTGAAATGACCAACCCTTTTATCACTTTTTTGCCAACCTATTTGGAGGGTGGAAATGGTGTTGACAATGGAGATGTGGAAATTTTGACGACAGATGTCGCAGATTTTATTGCTTATGGAGACAACGCCAGCAAGTGCTTAGGAGTGGTTGGATCAGGCAATCGGAATTTTAACAATCAATATTGTTTAACCGCTAAGCAGTACAGCCAACGCTTTGGTTTCCCTATGTTAGCCGATTTTGAAATGCGGGGGATGTTGGGAGATATTAAAAAAGTAGCCGCCATTGTAGAAGATTTGTATCATCTTTAAAATAAAGAGAGTGGGACAGAAATCGGTAATTCGTTAGAATTCGATTTCGTCGTCCCACCTCCGCACAGTTGAGTAGGGCTGTAAAAGCTGATGAAATCAGCGTAGTAGAGCCCACTCAACCACTGCGTCTTGCTCGACAATCCAAAAATAATTGAGAGGCTAGGACTTTTGTCCCAGCCTCTTATTTGTTGCGACTGAATAGAAGAGGAGTCACATTTTATATGACTCCTCTTCTATGGCTTATTTTAATTTTTCAGTGATTTCTTTAGCAAGTAGGAGCCCCAATCGATAGTCCTTGTTGATGGCATGAATGACATCATTGATATTGTCGGTCTCTTGGATTTTTTCCTTGATGCTGTCTTTAAAAGCTTGATCTTTCAAGAGTTGCTCTTGTAGGAGCCGTTGGAGTGTTTCTTTTTCGTATTTGTTATATAAAAAGAGGATCACTAAACTGATGAGGATTAAGAGGTAAACGGTTTGGTTCATAGATTTCTCCTGTATATAAAGGATCTGAAAATGTAGAGAATGAAGGACATTGGACATGAGAAAAGGAGTGAGAAAGAACTAAGTTTAAATGCATTTAGTTCTTTCTCACTCCTAGAAGAGATATTCTACTGATCAACAATTAGATAAGAAATTACATTTTCTCAGGTGCATCGACACCAAGTAAGCGAAGCGCTTCTTTCAAAACAACTGCTGTTGAGTAGCTAAGAGCAAGACGGCTATCGCGTTCTGGGCTTTCATCCAAGATACGAGTGTGTGCATAGTATTTGTTGAAGGCTTGAGCCAAGTTGATAGCATATTTTGCGATCAAGGATGGATCATAGTTTTCAGCGGCACGTTTCACCACACGAGAGAAGTCTTGGAGAAGCTTGATGATTTCCCAGCTTTCTGGGTCGCTCAAGCTGTAAGTCGCATCTGTAGATGGTGTGAAGTTGGCTTTACGAAGGATTGATTGGATACGAGCGTAAGCGTATTGAACGTAAGGTCCAGTTTCTCCTTCGAAGGATACCATGGCTTCGAGGTCGAAGTCATACCCATTGCGGCGGTCTGTCTTCAAGTCGTAGAATTTAACCGCACCAACACCGACTGCATGTGCCACTTCTTCTTTGTTTTCAAGTTCAGGATTCTTCTCTTCGATCTGAGCTTTGGCACGAGAGATAGCTTCTTGAAGAGTTGGTTCGAGCAGGATGATATTTCCTTTACGAGTTGACAATTTTTGGCGGTTTTTTGTCACCAAACCAAAGTCAACGTGAACCATATCGTCGCTCCAGTCAAATCCCATTTTCTTCAAAACAGCTTTCAACTGACGGAAGTGGTTGGATTGTTCTTGACCTACAGCATAGATGTTTTTCACAAAGTTGTAAGTCCGTGCACGGTAGATAGCGGTTGCGATATCACGAGTAATATAAAGAGTGGCACCATCTGATTTCTTAATCATAGCTGGTGGAAGGTTCACATCATCCAACTCAACGATGCTAGCTCCCTTAGACTCTTTCAACAAGCCTTTTTCTTCAAGGATTTGGACAGCTTCATCCATCTTGTCATTGTAGAAAGCTTCCCCGTTTAAGCTATCAAACTCAACACCAAGGAGTTTGTAGATACGGTTGAATTCCACCAAGCTTTCGTCACGGAACCATTGCCACAATTCAGTCGCTTCTGGATCTCCATCTTCCAATTTCTTGAACCAGAGACGTCCTTCTTCATCAAGCTCAGGATCGTTTTCAATTTCAGCATTGATACGAACGTAAAGTTTTAGCAATTCATCGATTGGGTTGGCTTCGACAGCTTCCTTGCTACCCCATTTTTTATAAGCGACCATCAAGAGACCGAACTGTTTGCCCCAGTCTCCCAAGTGGTTGATTTTAATCGTGTTGTAGCCCATTTTGCGGAAGATGTTTGAAAGAGCATCCCCGATAACAGTTGAACGCAAGTGACCAACTGAGAATGGTTTTGCGATGTTTGGGCTTGAAAGGTCGATGGTAATGTTTTGACCATGTCCTTCGTCTTGTTGGCCGTAGTCTGCACCTGCTTCGATGACGGATTTGATCACCTGATCAGAGATCTTAGATTTATCTAAGAAGAAGTTCACGTAAGGTCCAGTTGCAACGACTTTTTCAAAGGCGCTTTGGTCGATCTTTTCAGCAATGTCTGCAGCGATTGCTTGAGGAGCCTTGCGTTCCACTTTTGCAAGTGAGAAGGCTGGAAAAGCAATGTCACCAAGATCAGATGATTTTGGTTGTTCAAGCAAGTTTAAAATAGCATCTTGGTCAAGAGAGTCAATCACTTTGGCCAATTCACTAGCAATGAGTTCTTTATTGTTCATATTAGCTCCTTAGTCCTTTTAACTATTATTTTAACACAATTCTGAGCGAATTTTCAATTTTTTTGGTATAATTTAAAGTATATTTATTCAAAAGTGGAGGTCCAATGAAAAAGACAGAACGTCATCTTTTGATTCAACAAATGATTCGAAATGAAAAATTGTCGACTCAAAAAGAGATTCAGGATCGTTTAGAAGCAAAAGGAATTGCTGTAACGCAAACAACTCTTTCACGTGATTTGCGCGATCTGGGTCTAGTCAAGGTGAAACGAAAAGACCAGTTGTATTATATTTTGCCAAATGAGCCTGAGGTGGCAGAGATTTATATTATGCTGTCCAGCCATGCCAAGTCTGTCTCACGGGCAGAATTCACCTTGGTCTTGCGGACAGAGCTAGGAGAAGCAGCTCTCTTGGCCAATGGTGTAGATGAAATGTCAGATGAGCGTATTTTGGGAACAGTAGCAGGGGCCAATACCCTCTTGATTGTCTGCCGTGACCAAGATGCAGCCATTGAAATTCAAAATGAAATTTTAGGGATGATGCAGTAGTCAAGCCCCGTTGGAGAGAAAGAGAGATGTCAAAAGGAGGAAGATAGTGAGCTATCTACTCCTGTTTTCATCTATGGAGCTTGCGTCAGCAAATGATGCAACAGTAAGGAATAAAGAAGTATGACAGTAGAAAAAATATCCCCTGGAATGCAGCAGTATCTAGATATCAAAAAAGATTATCCGGATGCCTTTTTGCTGTTTCGAATGGGAGATTTTTACGAATTATTTTATGAAGATGCAGTGAATGCAGCTCAAATTTTAGAGATTTCCTTAACCTCACGGAATAAAAATGCAGAGAATCCGATCCCTATGGCGGGTGTTCCCTACCACTCGGCCCAGCAGTACATCGATGTTCTCATCGAACAGGGCTATAAGGTCGCGATTGCAGAACAAATGGAAGACCCCAAAGAAGCCAAGGGGGTCGTTAAGCGTGAAGTCGTACAGGTGATTACGCCGGGTACAGTGGTGGATTCGACCAAGCCAGATAGTGAGAACAACTTCCTGGTTGCTTTGGATCGTTCAGGAAATGAGTATGGGCTAGCCTATATGGATCTGGTAACAGGGGAGTTTCAGGTGACGACCCTCAATGACTTCACTATGGTTTGTGGAGAAATTCGCAATTTACGTGCGCGTGAGGTGGTCCTGGGTTATGCCTTGCCAGAACAGGAAGAGCGTGTGTTTATTAGCCAGATGAATCTTTTGCTGTCACATGTAGAGACGGCGCTTGACGATGTTCAACTCTTAGGGGATCAGTTGAGTGAGCTAGAAAAGAAAACGGCTGGAAAACTTCTCCAGTATGTCCACCAGACACAAATGCGGGAATTGAGTCACCTCAAAAAAGCCCATCATTATGAGATTTGCGATTTCTTGCAGATGGACTTTGCGACCAAGGCTAGTCTTGATTTGACAGAGAATGCACGGACTGGGAAGAAACATGGTAGCTTGTATTGGTATTTGGATGAAACCAAGACAGCCATGGGAGGTCGTTTGTTGCGGTCCTGGATTCAGAAACCCTTAGTCGATTTGAAACGGATTCGAGAGCGCCAGGACATCATTCAGGTCTTTATGGATCATTTCTTTGAACGGAGCGATTTGACCGACAGTCTCAAAGGGGTCTATGACATTGAACGCTTAGCGAGTCGTGTTTCCTTTGGCAAGATCAATCCTAAGGATCTCTTGCAACTAGGAGATACTCTGGGGCATGTGCCGACGATCAAGTCGATTTTACTAGGGATTGGTGATCCGGTCTTGGATGTCTTGATTGCACGCTTGGATGAACTTCCTGAATTGCACCGCTTGATTACCTCAGCTATTGCTCCGGAAGCGTCTGCTGTTATTACGGAGGGAAATATCATCCGAACTGGGTTTGACGAGCAATTGGATCAGTATCGTGTCGTTCTTCGGGATGGTACTGGTTGGATTGCTGAGATTGAAGCCAAGGAGCGCGAAGCCAGTGGCATCACCGGTCTAAAAATCGATTACAACAAGAAGGATGGCTACTATTTCCATGTTACCAATTCTCAATTGAGCCACGTTCCTGCTCATTTTTTCCGCAAGGCGACCTTGAAAAATTCAGAACGCTTTGGTACGGAGGAATTGGCACGCATCGAAGGAGATATGCTAGAGGCGCGTGAGAAGTCTGCTAATCTTGAATATACGATTTTTATGCGAATTCGTGAAGAAGTTGGTAAGTATATCCAACGTCTGCAACAGTTGGCTCAGGCGATTGCAACAGTTGATGTTTTACAAAGTTTGGCCAGTGTTGCTGAGTCGCAACAGTTGAATCGCCCCCTTTTTCATGAAGAGCGACGAATTGAAATCGACAAAGGTCGCCATCCAGTTGTCGAGAAAGTCATGGGAGCCCAGTCCTATATTCCTAATAGCATCTTTATGGATGAAGAACGGGATATTCAGCTGATTACGGGGCCAAATATGAGCGGGAAGTCTACCTATATGCGCCAATTGGCGATCATTGTGATTCTTGCCCAAATTGGCTCTTATGTTCCAGCGCAAAGGGCTGAATTGCCAATCTTTGATGCGATTTATACCCGGATCGGAGCTGCTGATGACCTGGTATCGGGTCAGTCTACCTTTATGGTGGAAATGATGGAAGCCAATCACGCCATTCGCAAGGCAACACCCCAGTCCTTGATTTTGTTTGATGAGTTGGGACGGGGAACAGCGACCTATGATGGGATGGCCCTCGCTCAATCCATCATCGAATACATCCACGATCGTACTGGTGCCAAAACCTTGTTTGCGACCCATTACCATGAGTTGACGGCTCTCTCAGAGACTTTGACCCGTTTGGAAAATGTCCATGTTGCGACCTTGGAGCGAGATGGTCAGGTTACCTTCTTGCACAAGATTGAACCCGGCCCAGCGGATAAGTCCTATGGGATTCACGTAGCAAAGATCGCTGGTTTGCCAGAAGAATTGTTGAAGCGGGCGGATGCGATTTTGACCAAGCTCGAAGGACAAGCCCAGCAAGTACCGCTTGCGGATGCAACTCCTAAAAAGGAAGTGTCTTCGCAGGTTGCTGAACAAATGTCCCTCTTTGAGGAGGAGGCAGAAAATACAGTGATCACAGAATTGAAAAATCTGGATCTCTACAATATGACTCCGATGGAAGTCATGATGGCAGTCGCCGAATTGAAAAAGAAATTATAATAAAAGATCCTCGTGATTGATATGTACCCAGAATCCTGGACACATGTTATGAACTAAGTGGAACACATGGAT
>OGEP01001408.1_pt1 | contig 26403 bp, 30 predicted proteins | sample 1570721 | NCBI WGS metagenome assembly OGEP01 (sample SAMEA2582131, study PRJEB24529) | metagenome | biome: Human gut stool | place: China | collected 2011 | reverse complement strand
GTTAGCCACTAACCACTAGCCACTAGCCACTAGCCACTAGCCACTAATTAGAGTATACGGATTTTTCGGTAAAACTGCAAGCTATGGTATATTATGTTCACTTGATAACAATTTGCTGACAAATTAATTTATATTCTTATATCCTGTCCCCGGCTGTGATACAATGACACTGAAATTCAATATTTATCATAGAATAAGGAGTGCATCCTATGAATCATTGGAAACGAAGTTTCACACTGACCTGCTTATGTACCGTATTGACAGCCGGCAGTCTGGCAGCTGCCCAGGAACCACGGATGGCCGCAGCCGCACAGATGGCCATGGGCAACGCCTATGCCCGTGGCGACGGTGTCGAAAAGAATCCTCAATTAGCTCAGGAATGGTACGACAAAGCCCGCATCTCACCGGGCATGGCCAACGACATCGTCGACGGCGTCACCCAAATCGACACGTCTTCGTATTGGACGCCTGTCCAGTCCATCGACTTTTCAGCCAAACACGACGTCCTCATCAAGAACAGCGACGGCTCCTACTCCCCCATGGATGAAGCCCATTTTGAATCAGAAGAAATCGCCCGGGGGACCTGGAAAATCCGCTCTGACGGCGATTACTGCTACCTCCTGGAAGGCGACAAGCTGGCCGTCATGATCGACTGCGGCTACGGTGCCGGCAACCTCCGCGACTACGCCCAGACCTTGACGAAAAAGCCCGTGAAATACGTCATCAACACCCACTATCATTTCGACCATACGGCCAATGACGCCTACTTCGACGCGGCTTTCATGACGGCCGTCAGTGTCCCTTATGCGACAGTACCTTATGACAGCTTCCAGGGCGTTTCTTTCCCGCGCAATTACCCAGTCGTCACCGTCACCGATGGCTATAAGCTGAACCTGGGCCATCGGGAACTGACCATCCTGACGCTCCCCCATCCGAACCATACCCTGGGCGGCCTGACTGTCCTCGACGCGTCTCGGCGGATTCTGTTCACAGGCGATGAATTCCTCTCCCCGACGAGAGCCCATCTCAACATCTCCCTGGCTGATTTCGCCGAAAACATGGAACACTTGGACCGCGTCCGCAGTCAATTCGACGTTCTCTATGGCGGTCCTGGCAAGATGGAAGGCGCTGCCTTCGACGCCTATTATCAGGCGGCCATGTATGGCATCTCGCCGGCCATGACATACACACTGGACACTTCGTCGAGCCCCAAGTGGCCCCAACAAGCGCTGACAGACGAACAAGGCCATACGGTTTACGAACGGGGCCGCGTCCGCCCTGGCGACAAAACGAAAAATGCCCCGGAAATCATCCCCCAGGGACAGCGCGCCTCGTACACATATGAAGGCTTCACGGTATCCTTCATCCTTCCAGCGAACGGACAACCACAGCCAGCTGACTGACAGCCCAGCAATGTATGGCGAATTCCAGATTTCTCTGTTATACTTGGGATATACCAAACGGACCAACCATCTTTAGGTTGGAAAAGGAGGCTTTTTTTATGTTCTTTTTCCAAGGCCTGACCATGGGACTGGCTTACGTCGCTCCTATTGGCATGCAGAATCTCTTCGTCATCCATTCGGCGTTATCCCATTCCCTGCGCCGCGCCGTCGTGACAGCGCTCATCGTCCTGTTCTTCGACATCAGCCTGTCGCTGAGCTGCTTTTACGGCATCGGCAGCCTGCTGGATCATCTTCCCTGGCTCAAAGCGGTCATTCTGGGCACAGGTACGCTGCTCATCCTCTACATGGCCTATGGCATGATCCGCCAGGTCCCGGATGCGCTGACCCTTAAAGGTCAGCCGGCCTCTCTGGGGCAGACCGTTTCCAAAGCCTGTATCGTCACCTGGATGAATCCTCAGGCCATTTTAGACGGCACGATGCTCCTCGGCGCCTTCCGCATCACCCTGCCTGCCGCCGAAGCCACGACCTTCCTGACCGGCGTCCTCCTGGCATCGGGCCTGTGGTTCCTCTCGCTCACGGGCTGCGTCGCCGCCTTCCGCCACGCCATTACGCCCCGCATCCTGCGCGCCATCAACGTCCTCTGCGGCACGGTCCTCATGCTGTACGGCCTCCATTTAGGCTATACCTTCGTGCAGTTCTTTCAAATCTGAGGCGGATTCTCCATGATACGGAGGATTTCTGCATCGAATCGTTGTCTCATATGCTTATCCCCTTCAACATAAATTAGCCAGCAGGCAAAGCCCTGCCAGCCAATTTATATTGTAGCATATGTCATCATGCGTAGTCACTTTTACTTTATAGTTAGTATCACAGAGTTTGTAGTTTACAGAGAAACCTTTTAAATTTAAAACCATTCGCTAACTGCTGACTGCTAAAAAAGCACTGTCTTCATGGGACAGTGCCTTTTTATTACTGCACGGCGCTTTTCCGGCTCATCCACAGGCCGATGGCGATGACGCCGCCAGCTAGTACGGCCTGAAGGGTCATGGGGGCCCAGGCACCGGCCATTTGCTGCATCAGGGTCCCCAAGATTTTATCGTGGCCGATCATGGAACCGGCTGTCCAGCCCAGCAACCCGGCGCCGGCATAGAGGATGACCGGGAAGCGGTCCATGAGCTTGCCGATGACTGTACTGCCGCCGACGATGATGGGGATGCTGATGAGGAAGCCGCAGGCGACGAGGAGAAAGCTGCCGTGCGAAGCCCCGGCGATGGCCAGGACGTTGTCGACGCCCATGGCTGCGTCGGCGATGATGATGGTCTTGATGGCTCCCATGAGGCTGTCCGAAGCCGTCACGTTCTCATCGTGTTCTTCCGGGATGAGCAATTTCACAGCAATGGGCAGCAGGATGAGGCCGCCTAAGGCCTGTAAAAAGGGAATCGTCAACAGCCAGACGGCGATGAGGGTCATGACCAGACGGATGACGACAGCGCCGCCGGTCCCGATGAGGATGGCCTTGCGGCGCAGATTGGCCGGCAGCTTATTGGCCGCCATGGCGATGACGACGGCATTATCGCCGCCGAGGAGGATATCCAGTAAAATGATAGAGCCTAAAGCCATGAAAAATTGCATCGATAAGATTTCCATAATATACCTCTTTCTCCGAAAAACAAAAGAGACTTCCGCATGGTATCAGCAAAACTGGTATCATGCGAAAGTCTCACCCATTGCGATAGCAACGCTGCCACCAGCCGGTCAATGACGGCACGATGTTGATGACAACTGACGAGAGGTTACTCCCCTTCGCGATTCGATTGTAGGCTAAGTATAACAGGCAATCCGTTCTTTGTCAATATCTTTTTCCTTGAAAAGAACGAATATCGGTTACGACATGGCGATAGGCCTCGATGAGGATGTCGAAATCGAGTTCATGGGCAACACCGGCATAGCCGTTGTCCAGGCAGGCTGCCGCTTCTTCCGCCTTCATCGTAAAGATATAGCAAGGCTTCTTCACCTGCTGGCAGGACTGGAGGATGCGCGCTTTTGCCGCCAGGAAATCGGGATGCGTAAATTGACCTGGCAGGCCCATGGATGTCGATAAGTCAAAGGGGCCGATGAAGATGCCGTCGATGCCTTCCATGGCGGCGATGTCCTCGATATGCTCCAAGGCTTCTTTCGTTTCACACTGGGGAATGACCATGAGCCGGTCATTGCTGTTGGCATAGTATGCTTCCAGCGTATCCGTCGCCGCCCAGGGCAGCTGGCCAAAGCCAGTCCCCCGTCCTTTGATGAACCCCCGCTGTCCGACAGGTGCATACTTGGCCAGGGCGACAGTCTTCTGGAAGTCCGCTACGTCGCGCAGGAAGGGCACGATGAGCCCTTGGGCCCCGCAGTCAGCGGCCCGCTGTATCTTCTTGTGGTCCACATTGGCAATGCGCACGACCGGCACCAGGCCGACGCGTTCCGCCGCCCGGATGAGATTCATCATCGTCTCCGTATCGAAAGGCCCGTGCTCCGTGTCGATGATGACGAAATCCAGGCCCGTATAGCCCAGGCATTCGACGAGGGACTCATTGCCCATGCTGACAAAGGTCCCGATAGCCCCTTTCCCGGCCTGGAACAAGTCCCGCAAGCGATTCAGTGACATAAACATCTCCCCTTTGATTGAAAAGTCGTTTTCTCCATTATACCATGATATAATGGAAGAAAATACAGAGGAGGCATCATCATGAATATACAACGTATCGGATTCATCGGGACCGGTGTCATGGGCAGCGGCATGATCCGGAATCTACAGAAAGCCGGCTATCCCGTCAACATCAACACGCGGACGAAAGCCAAGGCCGAAAAGCTCATCCAGGAAGGCTGCCGCTGGTTCGATTCGCAGGCAGAATTAGCCGCTCAATCGGACGTCGTCATTACCATGGTCGGTTATCCCCAAGATGTCGAAGCAGTCTATTTCGGTGACCAGGGCATCTTTCGCGGCAAACAAGGCGGTTTCGTCATCGACATGACCACGTCCAGTCCTGCCCTGGCCAAGCGCATCTACGCCCAGGCAAAAAAACAGGGCATCGAAGCCTTGGATGCACCCGTTTCCGGCGGCGACATCGGCGCCCGTCAAGGGACATTGGCCATCATGGCCGGCGGCGAAGAAGCGGCCTTTGAAGCCATGAAGCCTATTTTCTCGGCTATGGGCCAGACCCTGACCTATTTCGGCCCGGCCGGCAGCGGCCAGTATGCCAAGATGAGCAACCAAATCGCCATCGCCTCGAACATGATGGGTGTCTGCGAAGCCATGGCCTACGCGAAAAAAAGCGGCCTCGACCCGGAAAAAGTCATCGCCACCCTTTCCGCCGGAGCCGCCGGCTCCTGGTCCCTGACGAATCTGGCACCGCGCATGCTGCAAGGCGATACGAAACCAGGCTTTTACATCAAACACTTCCTCAAAGACATGCGCATCGCCATCGAATCAGCAGACGAAATGGGACTGGACCTGCCAGGGCTGCGCTTAGCCAAAAAACTCTACGACCAGCTGGCCGACCAAGGCATGGAAAACTGCGGGACCCAGACCTTGTTCCAGTGGTATGACCACCAATAAGGAGCTGCACCATGGACAGTCATGCCATCCGCTGCTTTCAGCGGGTCTTTGAAAAAAAGAGCATACACCAGGCGGCCAAGGACCTGTGCATGACGCCGCAGGGCGTGAGCCGGGTCATCAGTGCTTTAGAAGGAGAAATGCAGACGGCCCTTTTTATCCGCAGCCGCAAGGGCATGGAAGCGACGCCGGAAGGCCGGTATTTTTACGAGCACACGCAGGAACTGACCCGCCAGCTCCTGGACCTGCAGCTGGGGATGCAGGCGTTGAAGCGGAAAAAAGCAGGCCTGCACATCGGCTTCTCCTGCGGCGTCCTGAATATCCTCTCCATCCATGTCTTGAAAGGCGTCATGGCCTGCCATCCGGACAAGTCCCTGGAATGGGTCGAGGATTTCAACGAAAAGATCGTCCAGCTCATTGCCGAAGACAGTTTATCCTGCGGCTTCTGTATCGGCCCGATCCGGTCAGATGCCTTTTTCCAGCAGGAAATCTATCGCACTGGCATCGAAGCCGTCGTCTATGAGGGCCATCCTTTTTATGACCGGCCGTCCATCACCATTGAAGACCTGAAAGGGCAGCCCCTCGTCGGCCTGAACGAGCATTTCTCCTTATTCCATAGCATCGTTAGGCGCTGTGCCGATTTCGGCTTTACGCCGCAGTTCGTCGTCAAGACCATGGAGAGCCGCCTCATCTATCACTTCTGTCAGGAACGCGTCGGCATCGGTATCGACGTGAACATCCATGCCGCCCCGCCGCCGCTTCGTTACGTCCCCATCACGGAAGGGACGCCGTGGCGCATCTTCTTTGTCTGTAAAAAAGAAAAGCGCGATGATTCCTTATTCCAGGAAATCATCGCGGCCCTGACCTCGCATCTGCAACTATAGCAACAAATCGTTGACACCTGCTGTCGTTCCTTTGATGGACGGCAGCTCTTTTTTTATGATACTGTAGAGGAGAAATGCAGAGACACTATCACGCTGATTACAGGAGGTTCCTCATGACTCGAAAATTCCCGCACGTATCCAGTCCCATCACCATTGGCCGCACGACCTTCCGCAACCGTATCTTTTCGGCCCCCATGGGTGGCACGGACATTACCAACGACGGCTGTATCGGCCCGAAATCGACGGCCTTTTACGAACTGCGCGCCAAAGGCGGTGCCGCTGCCGTCACGGTTTCTGAATTGATGGTCCATCCCCAGACCGACGGCTCTCACGCCTATCATCTGGACGAATCGATTCTCAATTCCCTGGCCGCAGCGACTTACACGGCCGATGCCATCCGCCGCCACGGCGCCATCCCCTCGCTGGAATTATCCCATTCGGGCCAATTCGCCGGAACCTACATGACTGACAAAAGCCGTCAGCACGGGCTCTGCCAGTGGGGTCCCAGTGAAGGGATGCGCCCTGATGGCGTCCCGGTCAAAGCCCTGACCCAGGAACTGATCGACGATATCGTGAAAGCCTATGGTCACGCTGCAGGCCTGGCCAAACGTGCCGGTTTTGAAATGGTCATGATCCACAGCGGCCACGGCTGGCTCATCAACCAGTTCCTCTCGCCCTTGTTCAACCACCGCAGCGACCGATACGGCGGCTCCCTGGAAAACCGCGTCCGCTTCGCCATCGAAGTCCTGCAATCGGTCCGCGCCGCTGTCGGCCCCTTTTTCCCCATCGAATTCCGCATGAGCGGCGCCGAATTCACTGAAGGCGGCTACGACCTGGAAGAAGGCATCCAGATTGCCCAGGCCATCGAAGCCTACGCCGATATCATCCATGTATCGGCCGGTACGTATCAGAAAACCTTTGGCATCACTCACCCTTCGATGTTTGAAGCCCACGGGCGCAACGTCTATTTAGCCGCGGAAATCAAGAAGCACGTCAGCAAGCCTGTAGCGACTATCGGCGGCCTGACCGACCCGGCCATGATGGAAGACATCATCGCTTCGGGGAAAGCCGACATCGTCTACATGGCCCGGCAGCTGCTGGCCGATCCCGAAACGCCGCAGAAAATCATGGAAGGCCGGGACGCCGACATCGTCCACTGCCTGCGCTGTTTCACCTGTATGGCTGAACGGGCGGCGACTGCCACACGCCGCTGCACCGTCAATCCCCTCATCGGCCGGGAACTGGACGGGACGGAAATCCAGCCGGCACCGGTCAAAAAGAAAGTCCTCGTCGCCGGCGCCGGCCCTGGTGGATTGTATGCAGCCTATACGGCAGCCCGCCGCGGTCATCACGTCATCCTCTGTGAAAAAGAAAGCGAAGTCGGCGGCATCCTGAAAAGCGAACAGGCCATCCCTTTCAAACGGGAAATGTATGAATTGGGAAAAACTTATGAACGTCTGGCCCGCCAGGCCGGTGTCGAAATCCGCCTGAATACGGAAGTAACGCCGGCATACGCTGCCAAAGAAAAGCCGCAGGCCCTGATCATCGCCGCCGGGTCACGCCCCCTCGTCCCGCCGATCAAAGGCTTGGACGGCGACAACGTCATCATCGTGAACCAATACTATAAAGAAAAAGCCAAAGTCGGGAATCACGTCATCGTCTTCGGCGGCGGCCTGGCAGGCTGCGAATGTGCCATCCACCTCGGCCAGGAAGGCAAAGAAGTGGAACTCATCGAAATGCGCCCTGCCCTGGCACCGGATGCCAATGTCCGCCACCGCCCCCTGCTCCTGGCTCAAATCGAAAAGTACGTCCACGTCCATACGCAGTATAAGGGCCTCGAAGTCACGCCAGAAGGCGTCCTCTGCCAGGACCCGCAGGGCCAGCGCGTCCTCGTCCCTGGCGATACGGTCATCTGTGCCTTAGGCCAGCGGTCCCGTACCGACGTCGTAGAAGCTCTGCGGGACAGTGCGCCTTTCGTCCGCGTCATCGGCGATGCGGCCAAAGTATCTACCATCACCAACGCCGTCTATTGGGGGTACTGGGCTGCCCTCGATATCTGATATCTGATCCGGGTCAGTCTTCATACCAGCCAAACAGGGTTTTCCCCGTCTCTAACTGCTGAATCCGGGCCATGTCGTCCGGCGTCAGGGTGACGTCGAAAATATCGAGATTCTCCACCATCCGCTCCCGATGGGACGATTTCGGGATGACGCCGATGCCCTGCGGCAATCTGTGCGGCCGTCTTGCCGTATTTCTCGCCGACAGCCTGTAAAATGGGCTCCCGGAATATGGGCTTTTTCCCTTCTGTAAAAGGGCTCCATGCCTGCATTTGTGTCCCCTGTGTCACAAGTGCCTGCTGGAGCTCTTTTCGTCTGTAATAGACGTGGCACTCGACTTGGTTGACCATGGGGATAATATCACAACTTCCGATAAAATCAAGATATTCCCGGGCATTGAAATTGGAAATGCCAATGGCCCGGACCACACCCTGGCGGTAAGCTTCGGTCAAGGCCCGATACATATCCAAAGCCTCGGCGTAAGGCTCATGGATGAGCAGCAAGTCGATATAGTCGGTCTGCAACCGGGCCAGCGATTCTTCGATACCCTGCCAGGCCAGCTCATAGCCAGCCCGGGTCTGGCACAGTTTCGTCGTAATAAAGACATCCTCCCGGCGAAGGCCGCTTTCGGCCACAGCCTGGCCGACGATGGCTTCGTTATCATACATGTGGGCCGTATCGATGAGACGGTAGCCGACGGATAAGGCCTCCCGGATAGCCTGCTTCCCCGCATCCCCTTTCAGCATCCACGTACCAAAACCAACAGCCGGCATAGTCAGGCCATTATTCAAAATGATGTGCTTGTGCATGCTACTCCTCCATTCATCCTATAAATTCATAAAAAAAGGAACTGCGCATGATACGCACTTCATGCCACAGTCCCTGTCTTACTTATCCTAGTTCAAGCCGCTGAATGATAATTAACAACAGCAATTTCCGTCATAGAATTACGAACGGAATCAGCAATTTTATATAATTGCTGCATGACTTCTGTCGAGTAATATGTTTCTCCGCACTGAGTGCACACTTGAGACGGCACATTGCGAATAATCACAATACAGGAGTCAAGATCAATAGTAAAAGTGGTCAAAGCATCTTGTAAATCACCTTTGCAAAATGTGCAGTTCGTCATCATGTATCCCTCCGTTTCGTAAATGTTTCATTCCATTTATTGAGATCTGGCTCGTATGCGGTGATGATAGTCAGGGTATCGTCATTCACAATGCTACAAACAATATGCAGCTTTCTATTTTGAACCGTACACCCAAAAACAAGACAGCTAGGAAAAGGATAATCTGATGGATAATCTTCAATAATCCTTCCGTTGGACAAAGCCTGTAATACTTCATTAGGTGATATATGCCGACTGATTAATCGCTTGGCAACATGCTCTGTCCATTTTATTTTACCAGAGTCAACCGAATCTTTAATTTTCTGTATATCTATAGGCATTTTCGTCACCTTCTGAAATCGGTAATAATAGGCTATTAATTATACAATACCATGTTACCTGGCCAAAATCAACTTTTTCAAAATAATATGCTTATACATAAGTATCCGCTTCCTAAAGATTTTCGAGCATCCGGATTTCATTCTTCATGAGGTACCAGGTCTTATCCGGCAGGCGGCCGTTAACGAGGTACTCAGAAGTTTGAGCTTTTATAAGGCACCATTATTAAGCATCCACGTTTCAAACCGGCAAATACTCGGATTTTGATTGATGAAATCATTGAGCTCCTCATCGATAATGCGGATTCCCTTACGACGAGGTTCACTGGCAAATCGATTCGTGACTTCATAACAGATTCGTGGCGGTGGTGGCGTTTTCAGCGTGTAGAAGACGAGATCCGAATTATTACGAATGGCATCTGAAACAACGGACATAGGCGCTACAGCCCATCTATCGGGAATCGTCAGATATCGCTGCAGCATAGAGCCTGTGTTGACTGTTAAGAGCGGCGGTTCATCAGGATTCCAGTGAGAATGGTGCCATTGCAGGAAATCATTTCCCCAAATCAGCATAATTTGTTGCCGGACATCTAAATCTTCACAGGCAACCTCATCATCATAGATACTATCCTTATGGCAGATAAGATACATCAATTCGCGATAAATCGGTTTGATAACAACATCTGGATAAGACATCCTGCTAAAGACAAAACCAATATCGGCATCCAAACTCTCGACAAGACGATAAATCTCGCCTGAATGATAGGTATTAATGGTGAGACGGATATTAGGATGCATCAAAGCATGGCTGGCAAATAAGGGAGCTAAAGTATAATTGTTTACCGCATCGACACTGGCAATCGTAATTTGTCTGATATCTGATACGTGTTTCAAAGCCTGCGCTTCCTGCCAAAGAGCCGCCCATTGCCGGGCAATGGAGATAAAAGAATTTCCATAACTCGTCAGGCTAATCGTATGATGCCCTTTTTTCCGAATCAACAGAGACACACCTAATTCTGCTTCTAATTGTTGTATTCTCGCACTAACTGTCGACTGCGATATATATAAGGCTTTAGCAGCAGCAGATATGTTTTTACAAGTCACAACACATAAAAAAGTTTCAATATGTTCATAATTCATGGAATCAACTCCCAGCACAGACATCCCACTATAAATATTGCTATTATCGATATTTTATAATAAATATATCTATTTTACAAGTATGAATGGACATGATAGACTAAAGCCATGAAAAGCAGGCCTGAAAATAACAAATATAGTGTGATGTAAGTACTAAGGAGGAAATATCATGGATAAAAAAGAATTACTGAACGCAATCAAAAAGATGGACACAGCAAGTATTTCTGACGCAATGGACCGTTTAGGTATTCCCGGAGGATTATTGGGAATCCAGCCTGTCATGCGCGGACAAAAAATTTGCGGAGATGCCTTCACCGTTCATTACATGCCCTGCGGGGTAGAAAAGGGCACTGTAGGCGATTTTATTGACGATGTCCAGCCCGGACAGGTCGTCGTCATCGATAATGCCGGCCGCACATATTGCACCGTTTGGGGAGATATCATGACGACGACGGCTAAAATCCACGGAATCGAAGGAACCGTCATTGATGGTGTCTGCCGAGATGTAGATGGAATCGAAGCATTAGAATATGGAATTTACACCAAAGGTACCTATATGGTAACTGGCAAAGAACGAGTAACTGTAGATTACGTTAATAAACCTATCAGCATTTCCGGAGTACAAGTTCGCCCTGGTGATATTATTTTAGGCGATGATTCGGGTGTCATCGTACTTCCCGCTAATAGAGCCGAAGAAATCCTGAAGCAGGCCAAACATATCGAAGAGATTGAACAAAAAATCATAGCGGAAGTCAAAAAAGGCAGCTCTTTGAAAGCAGCACGAGAAAAACTGGGGTATCACCACTTACAGTCTAAAATCGATGACAATGGTGTCACCCATCAGGAGGAATAACAGATGAAGGCATTAACGAAAAAATCGAATTTCGCAGCCATCTTTTCCATATGTGCCGTTATGTACAGTGCATATGTAGGTCCTGGTTTTGCCTCTGGCACGCAAACAGTCGCTTACTTTAATGATAAAGGCTGGATTGGCGTCATTATAGGTCCATTGCTGGCAGGTGTGCTTTGTTTCATATTCAATTTATTGCTCTTTGAAATCAATCGTGTATACAAGCCAACATCCTATCGAGAAGCCTATAATACAATTTATCGACCGAAAGGATTGCAGTTATTTTTCGGCACCTTTAAGGAAATCCAGGTCATCGTCGTCGTATTGATTGCTTTAGCCGCACAAATCTCTACGACAGCGATTTTACTCGACCAACTATTCGGACTTCCCCAAATCATCGGGACCGTTTTATTCTGCGCTGTCGTCTTGCTGCTCTCTTTGTGGGGAGCCGGGTTATTGCGAAAGGTAGGTACCATACTAGGGGTTGCTATTCTCTTGATTTGCGGATACGTCGCTGTGTTATGTATCGGTAACGCTGCGCCGGCTGCCGAGGCCTATCTGTCACAACACATCTCATACACAGAATATGGTTTTTCTGCTCCCTATGCCTGGTTCTTCATGCTGATGATCGTTGTATTCTTTATGAACGGTTACGAAGCCTGTGTCCCCGCTTCACTGGGAATTATAAAGACAAGGAAAGACGTTTTTATCGAATCATTGATTACAGCCTCTCTTTGTTCTTTCAGTACCATGATCTTTACGTTCATTTTTGCAGCCGGTATGCCAGAAATCTTGCAAGAAGAGATTCCCACTTTATGGGCAATCAACCATTTATCTGATGCCGGATGGATTTCTAAAATTCTGTACGTAATCTTTGCTGTTTCGGCCATGTTATCGAGCTCTGTGGCTTTTATTTTTACAGTCTGCAATCGCTTTGAACCTCTCCTGCAAAAGAAATGGAAGACGAGTACAGAATTGGCAAGAAAATTCCTTATTGCCATGATTTTTATCATCATCTGTACTTTTGGTGCAAGCTATGGATTGTTGAATATTATCCGTTACGGATACGGAACTTTCACTATCATCGTCGGCCCTATCATGCTCGTCCCACTTATCGTCAGCGTACCTTACCGCCTTTGGAAAGATCGAAAAGATGGGTTATTGGACCATAATTTTAATCTTGTCACGAAAGAAGAGATCTAGAAATGGAACTAACAGAAGATGTAAAAAAAGCGCTATTGAAGCTCCCAGCCGGGAATATCGCAGATAATAACACGTATATAGCCCATCAAGGGGTCATGGATTCTTCGATTAAACCGATTAATACGTCCGTAAAAATGATAGGACGCGCTTTCACCGTAGCCTGCTTCCCCGGTGATAATCTGGCGCTTCATCAAGGAATCTATGCAGCCCAGCCTGGCGATGTCCTTGTATTGGATTGCAAAGGGTATGATCAAGCCGGCCATTTAGGCGATATCATGACGACAGCCTGCAAACTCCGCAGGCTGGCAGGTATTGTCATCAATGGAAGCTGCCGGGACAAAGAAGATATCCGGGCTTCCGGGTTCCCTGTCTTTTCCAAGGGCGTCAATCCCTCTGGGACCGTAAAAGAAAGTTTGGCTACCTTGAATGTAGAAGTAAATATCGGAGGCGTCCCCGTTCGTCCAGGCGACCTTATCTTCGGTGATGCTGACGGGGTAGTCGTCATTCCCAAAGAACATGAAGACGAAGTAATCGAAAAGGCTTTTAAAAAGTATAACCGGGAACAACAAATCCTTCAAGAACTGTATGCAGGGAAAACAACCTTAGAAATTTACGGATTCGACCGATTGATTTATCAAAAGAACAGCATGCATAGTTAAATGTAAATAAAAGAGGGCTGTCGCCTTAAGCCATTTTAGCTTCGGCGGCAGTTTTCTTTTTTTGTTCTATTTCATTTTTCTATTTTCCTTTTCTAGCTAAACGTAAAAAACTCCCCTTCACATGGGCGCTCCTGCGCCTGATTTCCAGAATCTATTGCGGCAAAGCCGCTTCTGGGTATTAAGTTTGCTGTTTGTAATTTTTTACCCCTCTTGTCATTTGACAGCATTTATGTTAGCGTTTAACCAGGAATATGAGGAGGGAAATCAATGAAAACTTGGGAAGACTATAAGAATCATGTAAAGGCCATCAGTGAAAACTCAGGCTTTGACATCAAGGAGATGGAAGAACTTGTCTTTGCCCGTAAACAATGGACAGAAAGCCAGATGCTCGCCTATGGATTCCAGAAAATCAAGAACACCTATATTCTTGAAAAACCATTGCTTGACGGAGATTTCAAAGCAACGATTTCCGTTACCTCGAAAGGAGCGGTTACGGGTAACGTCATTGACTCGATGACCCAGGATGAATACTACCAGCTTCGCCAGGAACAAGCTGCCGGCGCCTATGTCCATACGGTCCGGGCTGCTTACATGTCCCTGCTCAAGGACATTGCCGCTTCCTGTTGCAGAGATATCCTGTTCGCCTCACAACAAGCCAATCGGCTGACCCAAGCCATTTTAGACGACTTTCAAGTCAAGCCGGATTTCCCATGGGAAGGTTCTGCTCATTATCAGTCTTACGGAACCTTTCGCCATGCTTCCAATCGAAAATGGTTTGCTCTCATCATGAATGTAAAAAGAGATGTATTAGACAAGGATGGGAATACGGCCCTGACCGATATTATAAATGTAAAAATCCCGCCGGCCAAGGGCGACGAGCTCCGACAAATCCCCGGCATCTATCCAGCTTATCACATGAACCACAAGACATGGATTTCGGTAGTGCTGGATGATACCTTATCGGATGAAAGCATCATGGATCTCATCAACACTAGCTATCAATTAACAATCCACTAAGGATAAATTCAATCAGCAGACAAATATAGCGGAGCCATTACACCAAGCAAATGTTGCTTTATGTGACAGCTCCGCTTTTTGCGTTTTAAGTTTGTAGTTATTACTTCATAATCAAAATCGGAACCTGACTGCGCAGGAGGACGTAGTTGCTGACGCTGCCCAGGAGGATTTTCTTTAAGCCCGACAGACCGCGGTTACCGATGATGATCAGATCCGTCGGGTGGTCTTCGCTGTACTGGACGATGTTCTTGGCCGGGTCGCCGATTTGGACGACGGCCTGGACGTGGATTTCCTTGGGGATCCTGGGCATCAGCTTGAGCAGGATCTGATAGCCTTTTTCCTTCAATTCGCCCGGGACGTAGCCGCCGGTACTGACTTGTTCAAAGGAGTTGATTTCCTTATTCATATCGACGACGGTCAGCAGGGTCACCTGACTGCCGCATTTTTCGGCCAGGTATACGGCCTTTTCTAAGGCTCTGACAGACGGTTCCGAACCGTCGACAGGGACCAGGATGTGCTGAAATTCTTCCATCATGCATGTTCCTCCTTCTGCCGTGCCAATTCTTTCTGCCGGGTCCCATAGAAGACGAGGCAGAAGACGATGATGAGGCAGGCGAAATAAATGAGAAAGCCGCCGAATTCCGGAGCGATATCCCAGAAACCGGCGCCGCGCAGGGTGATGTCGCGGGTAAATTCATATTCCCAGGTCAGCGGGAAAAAATGAGCGAAATAGCGGACCCACAGGCTCTGTTCCATGAGCGGGCTCGTCGCCCCGCCGAGGATGAAGCCCATAGGGATGAATAAGATCATGCGGCTGGCGGCGACGCCGGGATTGGCCGCGTTCCAGCCAAAGAGCAGGCTCATGACGCCGACGGCCGGGATATAGAAGCACTGGGTCAGGAAAAAGAGCCAGACACTGCCGGCAAAGGCCATATCGTTCAGATAGTGGAGAATGACCATGCCGACGGTCAGGGCCGTCATCAAGCAGGCGCAGTATGGGACGAGGCGGGACAGGATGGCAAAGGGCGTCCCCTCTTCCATGGTCCGGGCCAGCTGGCCCGTCATGCGCAGGCGGGGAATCATGCCAATGGTGGCAAAGGTAAAGAACATGGACGAAAAGAAGAAGAGAAAGCCCTGGACTTCGCCGTTATTCGCCGCCGACCCCTGGGGATTGAAGAGGAGCCGGTCGCGCAGGGTGATGCCCCGTTCGGCCCGCGACGTCTCAGGCGCACTGAGCTTGTTGTTCTCTTCGGCTACGATAGTATTGAGGGCTTCCATGATGTCCGCATTCTGGGCGATGCTGGTATTGTCATAAAAGACGCCGATCTGGCCTGCTGCATCGCTGTAGCGGTTCTTTTCCAGGTCCTTGGGAAAATAGACGACGGCAGCAAAACGGTCGCGGTAGAATAAGGCCTTGGGGTTGACAGCACTGTGAAAGACCGTGTTGATGTCGATATAGGGCGACGCATCCATTTCCTGGATGAGTTCATGGCTGTACTTGGAATTATCCAGGTCGATGACGGCCACCGGCGCTTCTTCGATGAAGTTATTCCCAAGCAGGACCGTGAACAGGACGGCACAGACGACGGCGACCAACATGGCGACCTTTTCATAGGGCATGCCCATGCCGGAAAAGAGGAAGGCGATTTCATGTTTCAGGGAGTTCATGGCCTGTCACCTCGATAGTCTGGCCCGGCCGGACAGCCTGGCCTGGGTCGGTATAAATACGGATTTGGAAAGCTGTCAGATCAGCCTGCCCTTTTTCCCGGGTTTCCTTCAAATCGGCAAAACCCGGCGCCTGGGTGATGAAGCGGATCGTCCCGGCAACGGGCTGGCCATCGGACACGGCGACACCGGCCAGGTCCTGGCCTTCGTGGAGATGGACGGCCTGCTTTTCACTGACATAGATATCGTAATACTGGCGCTTACTTTCCAAGAGGATGACCGGCGTGTCGGCCTGGACGATTTCCCCCTGCTTGGCCAGGAGCTTGAGGACTTTCCCGTCTTCCGGCGCCCGCAGGGTCAGGCGGTCTTTCTGGACTTCCAGCTGCTGGAGCTGGACCTGGAGCTGATTGCGCTGCTGGACCAGCGATTCCCGGTCGTGACGCTTATTGGCAATGGTCTGCCGCTGTTCTTCGATTTGCGGCAGCTGGAGGGAATCACTGTTCCCCGTATCGACGGCACCGCCCAATAATTTCGATAAGGCCTGTTGCTGCTGGTTCATATTGGCCTGGGCCACGGACAAAGCCGCCTGGGAATCGTCGAAATCGGCCTTGGCAATGGCTCCCTGGCGGTACAGCGAGGATTTACGGTCATAATCGCGCTGAGCATTGACCAGCGTTGCCGTCGCCGAATCGATGGCCGCCCGCTGCTGGTCGATCTGGCGCCGGCTTTCTTCCTGCGACGTATCAGTCTGGGCAAAGCCGATGGCGATAGTCCCTTCCATCGACTGGATCTGGGCGTCGAGCTGAGCTATCTGAGCCTGAGTCTTGGCAATGTCCAAGTCGACGTCGGTACTGTCGAGCTGCATGAGGATGTCGCCGGCCTTGACTTCCTGTGATTCCTGGACAGCTTCATTCACCATCTTGCCGCTGACGGACTGAAAAGAAACCTTGACCTGCTCTGCCGTCAATATCCCGTCCTTCTTGGCGATACCCTGGGCCACGGCATCATTTCCCTTATACATGAGCAGGACACCGCCTGCCAGGAGGATGCCGATGAAAAATAGGCCCAGGCGCCATGCCCGCTTTGGCAGATGCACTGTTTGTCCCTTCATGGTAATCATTCCTTTCTCTCTATTATAATTAGTTAACTAACTACATAGGTGAATCAAGAGGTTACGTTCCATTATAGCGTAACCGTATCCGAACGCATTGATTAGCTTGTTAATTATAATTATATACCCGAAAAAGAATAAAGTCCAGTACCTGAATCAGGACTGGACTTCTTTGGACAAGGCTCCGGCCGCCTTGGTTTCATCATCCAAGGACAGCCGGGCCAGGCGTTCGATGAAAAAGACGCGGCGATTGAAGAAATTGACGAAGCGCCCGACGAGCATGGCCGACACCAGCGTGCCGACGCCAAGGCCAGTCAGGGTCCCCAGGCCGCCGTAAAGGGTCGACAAGATGACGGCAATGGTGACCATGGTCGAATCGAAGGCGACTTTCGTCGAGCCCATCCGCCATTTCCCCGTCTGGGCAATGGCCTTGACGGCCCCGTCGCCAGGCACCATCAGGACCTGTGACGCCACTTCGATGCAGATGCCGAAGGCCAGGGTCGCACAGCCGGCCACTAAGAGAACTGCGGCAAAAGGCCAGTTCAGTCCCTGTAATCCTGCCATGGCGTGCATGAAAAAGTCGATGGCTGCGCTGAAGACGAAGTTAATGGCAACCTGCAGCAGCTCTACGGGCCGGAACTGGCGGCGCAGCAGGGCAATCTGCAAGACGATGAAGGCCATGTTGAGGACAAAGGTCAGCTGGCCGAAGGTCCACGGCGTATAGAGGCTGACGACGAGGGGCACGCTGGAAATGGGCGACGTCCCCAGGCTGGCGACAGTAATCAAGTCAATGCCGAAGGCCGTCATCAAGATACTGCAAAGAAAGACACTGACCCGTATTTTCAAATGATGCATATGACGCATACTCAATCGCCCCACTTCTTTTCATTCTCCATAATGCGATGAAACGTCGCCATGAACTGCTGGCGTGCTTCCGGCTCGATACCCTGCCACATTTCATCGTCGATACCATAAATGACCTGGCGGATCCGCTTGGCCTTTTCCCAGCCCGTTTCCGTCAGGAAGATGGCCACGCCCCGCTGGTCTTCGGGCCGCGTTTCCTTGCGGATGAGGTCCAGCTTTTCCATGCGTTTCAGCAGGCTGGTCACTGTCGACTTGTCGATGATGCACTCGCGGCTGATATCCTTTTGGCTGGCGCCGTCATGGAACCACAGATATTCCAGGATCTTAGGCTGACCGGGCATGAGCCCTTCCCGCTTGATGCGGCGGCCGATTTCCCGGTTCGACCGGTGGAACCCTAATAACAGTAAAATATGCAACGCTTCTTCGTCCATGGCGATTCCCCTTTTAATTAGTTTTAATTCCAACTACATTCCTTATTATATCGCAAGAAGGAGAAAAGTCAACAGAGGCGCCTCTTATGAAGCATGCATCATGATCCAGTCGAAGCAGCGCGCCGGCAGGATGCTGTGGAGGAAAATCAGGGGTTTGGCGCCGAAGCCGATGACGTAGCGTGTCTTTGGCCGTTTCTGGTTGACGGCTTTATCGATGGCCTTGGCTACGACGGATGGGTCCGACATCATAGTTCCAGCATACTGCTTGCGTATGCCCGCAGCTGTCTTGGCAGCTTCCGCTTCGTAAGCCCCGCCTTTGGCCGATTGTTCCAGGTGATCTGCTGCGATATTTCCCCATTCGGTCTTGATGCCGCCCGGTTCGATGAGCGATACGTCGATGCCGAAGCCCTTCGTTTCCATGCGCAAGGCATCGGACAAGCCTTCGACGGCGTATTTCGTCGCATGATACCAGCCGCCGAAGTACGTCGTCAGGCGGCCGCCCATGGACGAGACGTTGATGATGCGGCCCTGGTGCTGCTGACGCATGACCGGCAGGACTTCTTTGGTCAGCCGGGCCAATCCGAAAACATTGACCTCGAACTGGCGCTTCGCTTCTTCCAGCGATACATCTTCGACAGCTCCAAAAGAACCGTAGCCGGCATTATTGATGAGGACGTCGAGGCGCTGCTGCTCTTCCAAAATCTGGGCCACGACCTGGCGGCACGATGAGGTGTCGGTCACATCGAGGGCCACAGGGATGACGCCGTACTTCTCTTTCAATTCAGCCATGCGTTCCACCCGGCGGGCCGCACCGTAAATGATGTGGCCTTTGTTAGCCAGGCGCTTTGCCGCTTCAAAGCCGATGCCGCTGCTGGCGCCGGTCAATAAGATGACTTTTTTATTCATGTTCATGTTGGTCTCCTTTTTTAAATTCACGGACGGACTGTCCCGTCCAGATTGCAAAGGCCCGCAGGAAGGAATTCACTTCGGCATAGCCTAACAAAAAGGCAATATCCTGGGTCGTCATATCCGTATGACGCAAATAGTGGCGGGCCAGGACTTCCCGCGTCCCGCTCAATACTTTCTGGAACGTCGTCCCTTCGTCTTTCAGGCGGCGCTGCAAGGTCCGCGTACTGATTCCCATGCGGTCGGCTACGTGCTGGCTCGTCCCTTCCCCGGCAGGCAGCAGCTCCGTCAGGACACTGCGGACCTGGGCGCTGAAGGAATCGTCGACAGTCAGTTCGGACAGGCGCTTATTCATTTCCGGTTCGAAATACTGCCACATAGTTTCATTTTCTGAAATGAAGGGCTTTTCCAAGTCACTGCGGGAAAAGGTCAGGACATTGGCACCGCCCAGTTTCGGCTGAACCCCTAAGAAACGGGCAAAAGCCTGACCGGGAATAGCCGTCGCAAGGGTAGCTGCTACTGGTTTCAGCGGCTCTTTGACGGCTTTGCGCAGGAGATGGACGAAAAAGACCATTTCCGTTTCAACGACGAAAACCGGTAAAGGAGTCTGCCGATCGGCCGCGGCCAGCGAAAGGCAAACGACGTCGCCGTCTTCACAGAGATCGAGGGCCAGTGGTCCGATAAGTCGTTTATAGCGGGCCAGGCGGTGCAGACAGGCCAGGCCGTTGCAGCTGCAATAGGCGGCAAAGATAGGTGGCGAAAAGGTTTCGATACTTTCCATCGTCGCCATGCGGATGGGCACTGATTCATCAGACATCAAATCGGCGATGGTCGTCATCAGGCGGAAATAGGCGTCCTGCGTGATGACGGGATGTTCCTGCGTGAATAACGTGACCGGCAGACCGGCCTTTTTCAGGACGGCAATGGGCTGCAGGCCAAAAGATTGTAACACGGCACCATAGCGGCCATCCAATAAAAATCGTTTCATAGCATTTCCTCACTTTCCCCTTGGGATACCTCTATGATACACGCATTTTGCGCCACGTTGAACATGAAATAACGACAATAAGGTGGCAAAAGGCGACAAAAAGGCGCTGTCCTTAAAAGACAGCGCCTTTTCTGTAGGGGCGCCCGCTCCAGGATATGTACGATTTACCGACCAAGTTGCTAAAAGAATCATCCAAATCCCCAACGGGTCGACCCCTACGAGCTCTGAATCGTATCTTCGCAGTTAAACCTTAAACTTAAACGTTTAGTGCATTTATTTCAAAAAATATTATGTTTTATCCTTGACTTTATTAAGTGATGATGCTATCATAGCACCATCAACTGATAAACGTCATAAACGCGACGACGCAAAATAGTACGTCTGAGTCTATCGTTTCCAGAGAGCTGCCGGCTGGTGTGAGGCAGCAGCGATGCCGGACCGAACTCATTGCCGAGTGGAGAGGCTGAATGGAGTAGGCCGATACGGGAACTCCCGTTATAGAGCGTGGATATCGCCATGAGCCGTATCCGAGAGTGCATCCGCAAGGATGAAACAGAGTGGTACCGCGGAAGGATTATACAACGCCTTTCGTCTCTTCAATGCTTCGAGCAGAGAGACGAAAGGCGTTTTCGTTTCTCTCCATGGTTCTTAAAAGGAGGAAAATCTTATGGCTAATATTTCATCGATCAAAGCCGCTTCACTGAGCATGTGTTTTTCCGTCGGTGCCGTCTTATTCAGTTCCCACGCCGGCGGCGGTTTCGCTACGGGCAACCAGGAAAATGTCTACTTCGTCAGCCTCGGCTGGCTCGGTCCGATTACGGCCATCATCACTATGCTGCTGTTCACGCTGACCATCAAGGAAGCCATGAACATGTACAATTCCCGTCATCTCACCAGTTACCGTCAGTTATTCCAGAACTTATACAGCCCCTTCAAGGGCATCGAATACCTGTTTGAAGCCTTCTTCTACATCATGGTCTTAATGGCCGTATCGGCTACGATTTCCGGTGCCGCCTCGGCCATCAACGCCCAGACGGGCCTCAACTATTACACCGGCATCGGCGTCGTCGGCGCCATCATTTTCTTCCTGACCATCTTCGGCGCCGGCCTGGTACGCCGGGCGACTACCTACATGGGTATCGCCATCCTGGCCATGGTCATCATGATTTTCTCCGTCGGCATCTATATGGGCGGCTCCATCGAAGGGACACAGTTCTTCACAGCCGCCATGGCCCAGGACTTTGCCGTCAACGGCTTCAGCAAACTGCCGACGGCCATCCTCCACGCCTTCACCTATTCCGGTTTCCAGTGCGTCGTCATCCCGACGATGATCGTCGTCGGCACGCCGCTGGTCACCCGTAAGAACTGCGCTACGTCCATGTGGTTCTCCTTCGCCATGAATGCCATCGCCCTGACCTTAGCCGTCTGCATGCTCTTAGGCTGGACCGGCATCTATGGCAAATCGCCCTTACCGACCCTGACCAGCTGCAAAGCCATGGGCATGTCCTGGCTGACCATCGCCTACAGCGCCTTCTTACTGCTGTGCCTCATCTCGACAGGCGTCACGACGGTCTTCGGCTTCACAGCCCGCTTCTCGGAAACGAAATGCCTGAAGAAAGTAAGCCATAGCGCCGTTACCCGTTCGGCCATCGTCACCCTGTTCATCATCATCGCCTCTATGACCGTCTCCGTCGCCGGCCTGACCAACATCATCAAATACGGCTACGGCTATTGTGGTTACTTAGCCATCGCCATCATCATCGTCCCCTTCCTGACCATCGGCTATTACAAAAACAAACGCTACGCTTCGGATAGCGAATACCGCGCCCGCATCGACGCCATGAACGAAAACCCCGAAGCTGCCCAGGCATTCCAGCCCACAGCCGAAGTCGCAGGACATTAGGAAAAAGGCGCTGTCCCATAAAGACAGCGCCTTTTTAAGTGGTTAGTGGCTAGTGGTTAGTGGTTAGTGGCTAGTGGCTAGGGGTTAGCCGTTAGCGGATGGTTCTAATCAAGGTTGATTTCGAATCGAGCGGTCCGCACAAATCCGTAGTGTCTGTGCCTCATCTTTTGCAACATGATAATCGGTATAAGGAATGACTTTCTGCTGGATAAATTCATCCGTTTGCTTCAATAAGGTTTCAGGCTGCAACTTTGAGACCAGTTCTTCCAAACCGGGATAGGCAGTACCTGTATTCCAGTCATGAAGACGATTATAGGGACAGGCATCCTGACAACTATCACAACCACAAATCCAGGTGCCGCAAGCGGAATTATCCATACCGGCTGGCAGTTGGCCTTTCGCAAATGTCGTAATAAATGAAACACATTCCACGGGACTCATCGTAAAGGGGCCTTTTAAGGCTTTACTTGGACAATTTTGCTGACAAAGATGACAGGAATCCGCACAGGGACGCAACGCAGGCGTATGCTGCATCAGACATTCCTCGTCGATGACATAACCAACGAGTTCAATAAAAGAACCTTTTTTGGTATAAAGAAAATTATTTTTCCGGATGATCCCTAATCCAGCCATCATGGCCGCATATCGCAAGGGCCCAATACTAATCTGACTGAATTGATTTCCGCCTTCGGCATGGATTCCGCGATTAGCAAACCAGGCTTCTAATTGCTGACATTTTTTCTGCATGTCCATACAGCAAGAATTACTTGGGGACAAGAAAAAACTTTTGGCATATTTCCCCTGCAACGATTGGGGATATCGGTATTTCCCCAACCAATAGGTACAGATAACGACGGCTTTCGCCCAGGGGAACCGTTGTCTTACATGACCGAAGTTCAAAGATTCATAAAAGCCGGCACTGGAAGGAACCCGTTCTTCTCGCTCTTTCAACCGCGTTAAAAAGCCATCCATTTTATCAATCGGAATAATGCCACATGAATCAAAACCTGCAGCTACCGCTTCATCATAAATCTGTTTTCCTAATTGTGTATACTCCATCCAGAACCCTCTCCTTATATAGTGTATATACACGTTAAGTATAAATAAATAACTACTCTATGATCCGTAATAGTAAGTTTTCCAACTGTGCCATACCGTCTTTACCCAGCCGTTGCTCCAACTCATGTTGTGCTGCCTGCCAAGCAGTTTGTGCCTGAAGAAATAATTTTTCTCCCTGATCCGTCAACTGCACTACATGTTTTCTTCCCGTCGAAGGGACGTTCTCCACGAATCCCCGCCGCTCCAGCAAGGTAATATTGCGTGATAACGTTGTCCGATCCAGGTTCATCTCCAGGGACAATGAAGTAATTGATAAGGGGCCCAGCTCTTTGATATGCCAAAGGACAGAATACTGCTGCACCGTTACTCCCGCTTCATGTAAATACTTATCATATAAAGCAGTGACTGCCAGATTTGCCTGGCGTAGATTAAAGGCATGACAAGGCCGTAAATGAATTCTTTTTTTCACCGTTTCATCCCGTTCCATTATATCCTCCCTGTTTCCCTTTTCGTGTATCTACACTATAAGTATACCAGCTGCACCATTTTCTTGTCAAATACGATTCGTTTCCATTTCCCCCGGCCAGAGCGGGCGCGCCCTCTACGGCGGTCCATTTCAGCAACCATCTTGCCATTTCTTGCAGTCATGACCTGACAGGCTGAAAAGACACAGTGCGCCCTTACAGCAGAAAGCCGTGATTCGTAGGGGCGCCACGTGGGGCGCCCGCTCCAGTCTATGTACGATTGCCAGCCCAGTCTGCCCGGGGAATCATCCAAATGCCTAACAGAACATACAACAACAGACAAAAAATAAGCTGTCGCACAATTTTTTTTAATACGACAGCTTATTTTTCGAGAAATGACTGTATAAAGATTGTTGAATTCAATGATCTTGAAAACACCTTTTCATATCTACTTCCGTAAGCGTAGACAAATCCTGTGGAAGTGTTTCTAATCCCATCAAGCGGTTGGCCTGCAAAGCCACTTCTTTTTCAAAAATATTGCGGATAGTTCGGGCATTACCAAACGTATCATCTTTATTTTCTATTAGTTTAGCAATGTGCTCCTTCAACAAGGTTTTGCCTTTATCCGTAATGTGATAAGCATATTGTTTGCAAATGAATTCAAAAATCTCAATGAGTTCATCGACAGAATAGTCTTTAAAGGGGATATATTTACTAAATCGCGAAGACAACCCCGGGTTCGTATCAATGAACTGTTTCATCAATTCAGGATACCCTGCCACGATGACAACTAGATTCCCGCGATTATCTTCCATTAATTTGAGCAATGTATCAATAGCTTCTTGTCCATAGCTATCGTCAGTCGCCAAAGAATAAGCTTCATCGACAAAAAGGACACCACCAATAGCCTGTTTGACAACTTTTTCTGTTTTCAATGCCGTTTGTCCAACATATCCGGCTACTAACCCCGCCCGATTGGTTTCGACAAGGTGCCCTTTTGACAGAAATCCAAGTTCAAACAAAATCTTTCCCATCAATCGGGCTACCGTCGTTTTCCCTGTTCCGGGATTCCCTGTAAATACCATGTGCAATGAAATATTAGGAACTTCCAATCCTTGCCGACTTCGCAAGCCTTGAATCTTCACAAAATTAATCAGGCTATTCAGTTCTTTTTTGACATCCAACAACCCGATCAACGAATTCAATTCATCCATGTATTGCCGCAGCTTAGGCGATTCTGATTCAGTAGTATAAGAAGTTTTAAAAACGGCTTTTTCTGGTTTACCATTAGCCCATCGGCCTTTATAAATTTCCCGTCCAGCTTCATCGTATAAAACGCCTTCCCCGTCGTATAATCCATTCACCCAGTATCCATCGTACTGTAAATTGCCATTTTCATAATAGGATTTGCCACGGCCGTTTAATTTTCCATCTGCAAAAAAACCTTCATACTTAGGATATCCATTAGGATACAAAACTTCTTTGTATTTTGAAAACATAGGAGCCCCTTACATATTAATTAGTCTTCTGATTCTTCCGAGTCAGAAAAGAAAGAATCTTTTACATCTTCTACAAAGCGTCGGGCTTTTTCCGTAAAATAACCTGCATATCCATCATGAATAGTAAAGTCCTTACAATCATTCAATATCGCATCAATACTAACTTTTGCTGATTCCGTAACCTGATAATGAACCTTGGCGACCTCAAATTTTTCATCATCAGATATATTTTGCTCAATGAAATTTAATGCATGTTCATAGTTAATCAAATCAAGCAACCATTTTAAATCTATATAAATCAATGTCATTTTATGCCAATCATCAAAATCTTCATCATCATGCAATTTACGTACTAAATTGCTCCCTTCTTTAAATAATGCAGCCCATTCTTTCCCATAATCATTGTACTTCTCCAAATAATTCTGATTCATAATTGACTCTCCCAACATCGCTGTTACTCCTTCTGCAGGCTGGCTTTTTCCCACGCTCTATGTATTTTCTTGTCTAAAGCAGATGAGAACCATACAAAAGCTGGCTTTTTATTGTTATCTTTAATATGATGGGAATAGCCATAACTTTTTGTTATTTCACGAATATCATCTTCGGTAAAATGTACTCCATATTTTTCACTTATCTCTTCTGCAACAGAAATTTGAGTCTTACTCGCTTTTTCACCATTATATAAGGCCATCACATCATTTATAAACTTTTGAAAAAACTCAAGTTCAGTACACATAAAATCACACCTTTCTTTTTTCTAAATTATACCATATATGTCCCCCCCTACAATACATTTATACATCATTCCAATCCTATATTCAAATGAACAGTTTGCCCTTCTGATGGAAAAATATGACAAAGATTTCTAAGAAATTTACACAAAATTCTTGACATACCTTATCTTAATAAGAAAGCAAAGCTCCTCTCAATAGATATAATTCGGATAAAAGCGCTTGTATTGATACCATTAGATAGGGTAAGATATAATGAAAGAGGTGTTCCCCATGAGTAAAGCATTTGATTTGTTATCTGAATCGCTGAATGACGCTATTTTAGATACCCAGACCAAGCATCTTCCTAGACATAAAAGAAAAATTGACATTAAACCTTCTGGTCCATCTCGCAGACTGCTAGGACTAATTGCAAACAAAAAAATCTCTATTTGAACCTCTCCCGCTTATAGAAGCGGGAGATTCTTGAGAAGGTTGCTGTTTAAGTTTCCTCCTGAAATCAGGATAGCCTTATTCTCAAAGGGC
>OGEP01001405.1_pt1 | contig 26430 bp, 26 predicted proteins | sample 1570721 | NCBI WGS metagenome assembly OGEP01 (sample SAMEA2582131, study PRJEB24529) | metagenome | biome: Human gut stool | place: China | collected 2011 | reverse complement strand
TATTTTTCGAGTTCAAGAAATATTTAGAACTTCAGAAAGAATACACCAAATTAGAATTAACGGAAAAGTTAACCATACTATTCTCAACGTTAATCATGATATTAGTACTTATTATCTTAGGCATGGTAGCCCTGTTTTACCTGCTTTTTGCATTGGCTTACATATTAGAGCCATTGGTCGGTGGTCTCATGGCTAGTTTTGCCATTATTGCCGGTATCAACATCGTCCTTATCTTCCTAGTTATTATTTTCCGCAAGCAGCTCATCATCTCTCCGATGGTGAACTTCCTCGCTAATTTATTTTTAACCGATTCAAATAAATAAATTATGAGTGCACAAACACCACCACAGAAAATTACTTTAGAAGAAATCGCAGAACGTAAAAAGAAACTTCTAAATGAGATTCATGCTCAAAAGAAAGCCATGACTGCCACAACACGCGAGATATTCGCTCCGCTAGCTCCGGCTACCAACAAAGCGGATGCCATTATGCGTTCGTTCAATACAGGCATGGCGATATTCGATGGGGTGGTAATGGGAATCAAGATTATGAGGAAGATACGTGCATACTTCAGGAATATGAGATAAAATAAGGGACTTCACTATCCCCTACTTAAAAGTCAACAAATCCTCCATTTTAGAAATAAACATATTCAGACACAGAAGGTACGGACGTATTTTAGAAATTTGAGATAAAAAATAATTTAGTCAATCGCTTGATTGAAGTCCATATTCGATAATTAAAAATCAATAATAAGCAATGCCACTGCCAGTTAGAATAACACTTTTATCCTACTATATAACCATATTTCTCTTTACATATATTCCATAAAAACAACAAGTTACCCACCAGATATCTACGCCACATCCTTTTAGGTTCTTTTATCAGTCGGTAAAGCCATTCCAACGAATGTTGCTGCCACCATAATGGAGCTCGTTCAGTAGTACCTGCATAGAAGTCAAACACCGCCCCCACAGTGCCCACATGGCAATGAATATTCAACTTTTGCCAATTACTATAAACCCATTTTTCCTGTTTGGGAGCAGTCATACCAATCCATAGTAAATCTGGATTTGCCTCGTTGATAGCTGCCACAATAGCCGCATTATCTTCCTGTGAAAACTCCGGCTTATAGGGAGGTGAATAAGTCACTACTTCCAAGTTCGGATAGTCCACTGCTGCCCGCTGTTTAATCAAAGCCAACACTTTTTCCGAACTACCCATAAACATACAGCGACCTCCTTTCTCATTAAGGCGATTCATTTCAAACAGAAAGAGATCCCAACCGGCTATTCGTTCCCGTGGTTGGCTTTGCATCTTTAACCATTTACAAACTTTTACAATACTTGCTCCGTCAGGGATAAGTACATCTCCTTTTATTAGCGCCTCGGCAAAAAGCGAATCCTTTAGTGCAGTGTTGTATGAGTGCGCATTTATGGTATTTATTAAGAGTTTACCCTGCGGCAATGTTTTTAATTGGTCTACGTTCTCTACAATAGGAAGTTCTTTCAACTTGATCATATGAATATCTACTCTAAATATTATACCAATTTCTTAAGAATGTCACACATACGTTCCTCAAAACGTTGCAGCGTGAACTCACATTCAAATTTCATTCTACCTTTACGCCCCATCTCACGACACAGATCACGATGTTCCATACAATAAGCCACCTTCTCAGCCAAAGCCAATACATCCTTCATGGGAACAATATATCCTGTCTCACCTTCATCAATAATATCCACTATTCCCCCTTCATGACTAGCAATGCAAGCCACACCATGTTGCATTGCTTCCAGCAAAACCAAAGGGAAACACTCATTGTAAGTAGGAAGTATAAAAAGGTCTGCCTGCATCCAATACATCTCCTTATCATTGCCATACTTCGCACCATGTGCTACCACTACATCCTCCAATCTATACTTCTGCAAATAGGCAGCAAACTCCTCCTCTCCAATATCACTCCATTTTCCTACGAAATTGCACACAAAGTCATATCCTCTATCTTTCAAGATATGGCACGCATCTAGTAGCGTCCACACTCCTTTCTCCAACATCATATTCGAAAGAAAGAAAATATTAAATCTGCTATCCATTCTCATTAGTTTATATCAGGAATACCATTCGGACAAATCAGCACATTCTGCCTACCCACATATTTCTCCACATCCTCATAGAGTGCTTCGGATAGTAATATCACCTTCACCCCTTTAAAAAGCCGTGGATATATCCACCTATTAGGCCAGTGATTTTGAAATGTCCTCACTCCCTGATTATGAAAATGGAGTACCACCTTACACCCCATCTCCTTCAACATTTGTACAATAACAAACTCTTTATAGAGTGCAATTCCGTGTGAATTTGGCGTAACATATACCAACTGTGTTTTCATCTGTTTCACCATTTTACGTATAGATTTCAGCATTTCCAAAAACGAAATCAGCTTCTTCAATCCCACTTTACCGATATCCTTAATATCCTTGGCTGTGGCCAGATTGATATAATGGCAATCGAAAGTCTCATTTATCATTTTACTATCATGAATATATTTCCCCATCATGGCTGCGCCATGTACAGGCGGTGGCATATGAAGAATAAAAAGAATGGACGGTTTCATTATTAATTAAAATTATTTTTGAGTAGATGTGCTATTTCACGACTGAATTTATCTGCACCTGTAGAATTTAAATGGTCTGTGGTATGAAACAATTTCTGATTATCATAAGCAGCTTGATTCAAGAAAGAATAATAAGGTATATTATTTCGCTTGCATAGCGAGTCAGTAATAGCTAATGATTTCGTCTCCACCACATCAGCATACATAGGTGAGGTTACCATGATTAACATTATCTGCTTTGTATTACACACCTCTATAATATACCCCATCGCCTCCACCTTACGGTTATCAATTGCCACCCTATTTGTATATTCCTTTTTCTCTTCTTTCAAAAATCCCTCTAAAGGCTGAAAACCATTTGTATGAAAAACTCCGCGACCTTTCATATTCTTCACCATTTTGAAGAATTTTGAGTTATAAGGATAGATGGCTGACCAACATTTGTATTTTTCCCAAGGGCTCTTCATGCTAATTACCTCTTGCCAAGAAGCATGATGTTGATAAGGCAACAATCCTGATAAACGATCATAATCCCCTTCACCTACTGTCATGTCATAAGGTGTCACCTCTAATATAATCGCCTTCGGTGTATATCTATCCAATATCAGGTCCAACTGCGCCCGTTGATACACAAGGAAACAACCACTGCGTCCTGCATTATAGCAACTCATATCTAAAGAATCCTGCAATATTTCCGGATTGTAATGGTTACGAGCACGTGACGACCCTAATATTACCAAGTTTGCAGTTTGCTCATCCAACGCTTTAGTCGTATAATAAAAATCCTCACCCTTTTGGTTGAAATACATCCATTTCAAACTATACCCTATTCCTCTGTCTGCCACTAATAACAGAACAAATAGCAAGAGTGCCTTGCCTATATATCTCATACCCTGTTTGCTTATATCCATTGTCGTTTAGAATTGAAAGTAGATAAACTGTCCACCATCAAAGACTCCTACACTTAGAATTATCATTGATAGAACCACATACGAAGCAAAGCGAATAGTTATCGAGTCATTCTCTAGTAACGGATGCTTTCCATTCTTCTCTTCAAGCATATCACACCCCATCAATACACCTACCCCCATCGTGCCATAGAGTAACACAGAAAGGTCGGGTTTATAAAGAACTCCTGCAGGTAGTACCATCTTGCTAATAGCTAATAATGCATCCTCCAATGTATGTGCTTTGAAAAAAGTCCATGTAACTGTCATTAGTACAAAAGTCAGTAAGATATTAAAAGCCTTTAGCCATATACTATCCTTTCTCAATCCACAACACAAACGCGTCTGTTCTTTGATAGGCTTTATTACATTACCTATCACTTGAAAGAGCCCATTCAATCCACCCCAGATCACGAAGGTCCAGTTAGCTCCATGCCACAACCCACTCACTACAAAAGTTATCATTAGATTCATCCTTGTACGCCACTTGCTGCAACGGCTACCACCCAAAGGAATATAGAGGTAATCCCTAAACCAAGTAGAAAGTGAAATATGCCACCTCCGCCAAAAGTCTTGTACGCTAGTTGCCATATAAGGTCGTGCAAAGTTCACAATCAATCGAAATCCCATAATACGTGCACACCCTAAAGCAATAAAAGAGTATCCAGCAAAGTCACAATAAATCTGAAAAGTGAAAAGCACAGCAGCTACTAATATCGACAACCCTGTGTGATGTGCTATGTTGCCAAACACAGCATCTGTATACAAAGCCAACCTATCCGCTACCACAACCTTCATAAAATAACCCCACAACATCCAGCGTAATCCTGTAGTAATATCCCCTCTATTAAGATAGTGCTTCACCTTAAACTGTGGCAACAACTCCTTGCCTCTCCCAATAGGGCCAGCTGCAATTTGCGGGAAAAAAGAGATAAACAGTGCATATGTGCAAAAATTCCTCTCTACCATAATCTGCTGCCTGTAAACATCTATCATATATCCACACGCTTGAAAAGTGTAGAAAGAGATACCTACAGGTAATAGCAACTCTAAATGTGGCACTTCCATTCGAATACCCATCAGCGAAAATAGTCCCCAAAGCGAATCATTCAGAAAGTTGAGATATTTAAAAATAAATAATCCTGAAAAGCAAAGCAAAAGTGTACTAGCTAAGACAACCCTTCTTAGTTTATCATTCTCACTCTCACAAAACTTTTGAAGTATCTGTGCTCCTACATAACTTACCAAAGTGACAAATACAAGAAACAAGCTATACGTAGGACTCCAATTCATATAAAAGAAGTAGCTCACTACGAGTAAATATCCCTGTCTTATCTTATGTGGTAAAAGAAAAAAGAATGTTGCTACTATTGGAAAGAATAGTAGAAAAGAGAAACTATTATAAAGCATTGGGAATAATAGATATTATTTTTTTAAATTTACATATCGCGTTATCAAAGAGTACGATATATTTCAGTATTCAAACGCCATTCACAAATAGCACATAAAGAAAAACAGCCTATAAATCATCTATTTAGCACAACAGCTATCGATTATTAAAGAAAATATCAAAATAAGGTAACACTGTATAATATATACATGTCTATATTTCTAAAGAGTAACAATTAGTATAATTCATGAAATCCCTATTTCAACAATTATAAAGAATCTACTAAATTAATATAAAAGCACATGAAAAACACATATAATATTTAACAGACATTCATGATAATAACATTTCAAACGAAACATATTCTATTACTGATTAGCCTGCTCTATCAATCTTCCTCCTCATACATTGAATTAGATTTCTATCCGCACGGTTTCCCCATAACCTATTGTACAGCCTATCCTTAAAGTTCTTCCATTTGAAGCTATTTCGCCAATATGCCCAAAAAATTCCTTTACCGACATGTTTAACAATCAAGTCTAATGTAATCGGCTCCATATTTATAAATTGATTGGGTACAATCAAAAAAGATTGAGGTATACCATTACAGGCTATTTCAATGGGGCGTTTCAAAAAGTGAATATATGCATATTCATTAGATACTATTTTATTTTCATATAAAGAATATCGCATAATACGTCCTTCTTCATAAGTAAACACACTCCTCCTATTTCCTAGCTTATCATTAAGTACTTTCAACTCTTTCAACCTAGGCATGAAATCTAAAATAGGAAACGGATAAATCTTCTTTCCATGCTTTTCAAAAAGATAAGGGAACGCATCTTCATCAAAAAATAAAGGACGATTAGTAGAGAAAGCTATTTTATATGCATCATTTTCCTTATATAACATCCTGTTTTCTTCCGTATTGCGGATCAATGATAAGTGACCAAATTTTCCTATTTTATCGTAACAACTCCAATCAGAAGGGATGAACTTCATAATATCTCCAAACAACATATCACAATCACTAAATCCCCAAAAATCATATCCTTCCAAATAATTTTGAAAAATTTCTCCGTATGCAGGCTTAAAATTACAAAACCGATAAGGAGTCTCCAATGATATTTTGAAATCATAAAGCAACTGAATTTCTTCACGAAGATGAACAAATGTATCATAGACAACCTTTACATTTTGAGGATAATTATATTTTGTCTTATCATCGGTTATTACAAGAAAGTCGATCGTATTATTGTAAGCGCATGATTGCAACCAAAATGTAAATAGTGAATCAAATTTCCCAAAGTAGGGAAGTATAATTATAATTTTAGGCATATTGTACATTCTGTTATTATCTATGGTATTCCCTCCAACGTAGTAGATAAGCTAAGCACCACCACATCAGTCCCGTATGTTTTGCCAAATTCATTAACCGGCCTATTTTATCTTGTGGAAAATATTTTCCATATTTCAATGCTTCTATACGTCCTAAGGAGAATCTGCCGGTTATTACATGGCTATAAGTTAATACTCTCGACACTCTACCACGAGCTTTCTGATAATGCGACATTTCCTCATCTGATACTCTTTCAATAATTCGTTTCTCAAACTCGGCTAAATCAGGAGATTCACAAGCTCGCTCTATATCTTTCTTAATATGCCCTTGTACCTGCGTCACCGCTCCTCCATCACTCACATAAAACACCTGAGGTATTATCCCCCATTGACCAAACGTTGACAGATAGAGCCAATATTCATAATCTTCAGTGATACGCAAGTCCCCACGCATACCACCCGATTGTTTAACCGCCTCAAAACGCAAGGTAGTAGAACAAGTACCTGGAACACAAAATTCCGCCCAATACTCAAAAAAGTTTGGAATGACAAAAGGCTCCTCCCTTGTGGCATCATTCGAGGTATATGGACAGAAACAAGGTGGATTACCTAACGAGATAGATTTACATCCAACCGACACCGCCACACACTCCTTATGTTCATCTAAAAACTTAATTGTTTGCTCAATGTAGCCATCATTCCAGTAATCGTCTGCATCAATGAATGTAATATACCGGCCTTTGGCCAGTTCTACCCCCCTATTACGCGCTGCAGCAGGCCCCGCATTTTGCTGTCGATGCAATACAATATTATTTTCTTTCCGAGCCTCAATCACCCCCACAGAATTATCCGTACTCCCATCATCTACCAATATCACCTCATAAGAATATTGCGTAGTTTGATGAAAGATAGAATCCAAACAACGCTCCAAAAGAGGAATAGCATTGTATACAGGTATTATTATTGATAAATCCATAATTGAAATATTATTATCTACCTCCGTCCCATTAATATAGGGCAGTAGTATTTTACAACCTTTATTAGTGGAACAAAGAGAATAAGTACGATAAATGAAAATATTAGTTTTAACAAATTTATAAAACAACCTTCCTGATTGGACAAATTAAAGTATTGCATAAAAGGTAATAACTGTTCATGGAATCCTAAAATAAGAATACTTCCCTCGGCTATAGTTCTCACCCAATTCTTCCTAATAGGATTCAGTAGCAGAGCTATAAAATACATCATGCCAATTCCTAGCAAAGCACACAAATAAAAAAGAAAAATATAGTTGCCATACCACCCTAAATACATATAGGCAGCATCATTTACATTACTAAGATAAAACAGTACAGATCCCAAGAGAACTATTCCAAATGACAAAATCCAACAACTTACATTATATTCTCTTTTAAGATAGTTTACACTTAAATGCCCTAATACGTAATAAGCAAAAGCCAGCATAGTATTCGTAACAGCCCAGCCAAACCCCTTGCCTATAATGTGATTAAAAAGCAATGCGCCTATAATACCTAGTACCGACAAACCAATCATTCTTTGTCGACTATCATTGCATCCGTAAAATAAAATTTTGATAACAATTAGTGAATATACAAACCACATACTACCACAACCACGTACACCAAACAGATTATGCAACCCCACAGATATATAAAAAAGTTTCTGCATCAAGAATGAAAAAGTCCAACTACCACCTTCTTGAAAATAGAGTAATACCAAATTTCCCACACATATCAACAAATAGGGAATGAGTAATGTCTGCACACATTTTGTAATACATTCTTTCCAGCTAGTAGCTCTTTTATCTAAAAATCCCGAGATAAAAAAGAATAGCGAACACTAAATGAGTATATAAAAGGACACAATCCTATAGGAAAAGTATGTCCCAAAATGATAACATACATACCCAATGCTTTCATCCAATCCATCCAATTCAATCGGGCAGATAATTTTATTGTCATGGCATTAGTCATTCGATGAATTTTCTTCTTTTATACTTCATCCACATATGTGTCATCCAGCGTGGCATATGGCTCTTGAACGCTTGTATCCACCCATATCGTAGATAAACCCACGCCAAAGCCAACGGATAGTACCAACGCTCCGTAACATGATGCACTCGTAGTCCCTCCTTATGCAACAATAAGGGGTGAGTAGCAGATAAGCCATATTGACCATTGTATCGCGCCACTGTTACTTCAATGTAATGACAACAAATTCCGTCTTGGTGTAAACGATAAAAGAGATCATGATCAGCAATGATACGATAACTTAAGTCAAAACGATACTTGCGCATTAAATCAGTACGCACAAAGCACGACTGGTGACAAAAAGGCATCACAGGATTATCCTTCCGATAATCTGAAGCTTTTGCAATACCTCCTCCAAAATCAAATATCTGCAATGTATCACCATAGAGTACTCCTGAATTACTATTAATATCGTGTGCAAAGAACTGTTTCAGTGTATCATCAGAGAAAAAACTGTCACCAGCATTCATATAGTTAATCCATTCTCCTTGCGCCAAATCAGCCCCCTTATTCATTGCGTCATAAGTTCCTTTATCCCGTTCAGACACATAACGAAACAATATACCTTTCGCCTCAAATCGAGGTTGATATCCCTTTAGTAACTCCACTGTTCCATCTAGACTTCCCCCGTCAATGATCAAATATTCACAATCTATATATGATTGATTGAGTACAGAGTCCAAGGTTATTTTTAAATCCTCGACAGCATTGTAACACACTGTTATTATTGTTAATTCCATCTTCACCAAATTTAAATTCATTTTGTCAAAGCCTCAAATACTCTGCGTGTACAATGTTCTGTATCAAACTCCTTTTCCAACTCGATAGACCGTTTTCCCATTTGTTTCAAATCTTGATGATGAAAATAATCTAATGCATTCACCAATGATTCTTTATTAAATGTATCAAAAGTAATACCATTCACTCCTTTTTTCACAAGCTCTACATGACAACCATTATATATAGAAGTTGCTATCGGAAGACCACACGCCATAGCTTCAGGCACTACTAAACTCCAATTATCTTCAATTGTGGGATTGATAAATACATCGGCAATAGCATAGAACTTGTATACATATGTATAATCCACTCGTCCCAATAACTTAATAGAAGTTATCGTATTATAGAGCTGTCTGCATTCTTCCAGTTGGTTTCCACTACCTACTAATAATAATACATCATGAGAATGGGTCTGCACATGCTCATTCCAAGCAGCCAACAGAGGCTTAATACCTTTCCGTTCTACAATCTGTCCCACAAAAAGATATACCAATCCTTCTTCATGAAGCAAGTACTCACGCCTTAATGTACTACGCTGACCTGCACTCATAGCTGCAATTCCGCTACGCAAAAAGGTTGCATCGGCACTCATACCTCCAATATATATATGATTTGAAGGTACACCTAATGATTCCACGTAGTGCTTCGTTTCAGTGCCATTCACCAGAAATCCCTCAAAGAACTTATTAAACAACTTTCTGTACAACAACTTCAGCTTCCCTGTATATCTTTCAGTGTGTAGTGTCCGCTCATATCCCATATATACTGGGACATTGAAAAACAGCCCATAGAGTAACACTAATGGAGTCCATTGAAAATAACCTTCTGTAATCAACACATCCGGTTTCACCTTACGAATAGTTCGCATCAATCCAAAAGTAAACGGAATACGCTTACCACATTCAATATCAGGCATGCAGTCGAATCTCATAGAATATGTGTCAAACACATGATCGGAGTGTAAGGGAATAGCATTCTCACCCAACTCCTCTTTCACCTTTAAACAAAAATTCTCTTTACCACATAATCGAAATCTTATAGGTGAATACATCACATAAAAATCATCCTTAAATAAACGTTTCAATTCCTTGTAAAAAGGCAACCGATATTCAAAAAAGACAGGATTACAATATAATACTTTCATTTAGTCAAACATTTTTCATTAATACCTACGCGCTGCGAAAAAGGAATATACACAAAGACAAATATGAGCAAAGCATAGATAGGGTTAGAAATTGGCGACCACTCCGATCCAATAACTGGAAAACTATTAGCATTCACAAACATGGCTATAATAGCAGGTATACATATTAATGCATACTGGTTATGCTTTAAAGAGTAACGCCAACAAATGATGCACTGTTTATACAGAAAAGCAATCCAAAAAGCCATACCAACTAATCCCGTATTAATTAGAACAGAAATCATCATATTGTGAGCTGTATTCGTGGCAAAAGCAATATATTTTGCTGCTACAGCCCCTTTTTCACCAACAATAAATCCATGTCCAACTAATGGACTTTCCAACCATCCGCGTAAATATGCCATCCATAAAGCTTCTCTACCAGAACCACTCTCTATCATCTCCTTGGTCTTATTCCCAAAAACGATTTTTATTACATCTTCTTCAAAAAACGACCATATTCCATAAAAAAATCCGGCAGCCAGTACTGCAGCAAAAATATTCACCCCTCTCTTAGTTATACTAAAGAAAAAGAAAAGACCTATAATCAGAGAAATCCAACTAGCCGAAGATGTTCCTAAAATAATGGTCGCAGAACAAACAAAAAGATGATGTCTCATATGTTTCCAGTTCGTTAACCCAAATTTAACAGCCCCTATTATCAATAAGAATTCTGTTATGGCTAGTAATGGAAATGCATTATCGTGCCCTTGTCCTGTTTTGAGGACCATAATTAGATAGATAACATTACATATAGTAAAACTCATTATTACAAATATAAAACGTGATGCATTGTCGCGCAGATTCTTCATAATAATCAACGTTGCTACAAACGATACAATTACCTCCACTGCTTTATATCCAATAATAGGTAAAAAATTAAATCCTGCCCAGCACACACTTATTCCAGCAAAAACATAGTAATAAATAAATGTATCGCACATTCTCATTTCTTTCCTTATTTTTCTCCAATTCTGGAACACAATAACTCCCATTATTATAGTAGCAAAAATAGCTATAGAACTATTAGCATCGACAGAACTATAGGCATTCATATCACGTACTCGATTAAAAAGTGTTTTACGTAATATAGTCACTAAAATCAGAAAGGCAAGTACTTTTTGTCCCTGTAATATACGTAATTCCTTCTTTACAACACTCCACATATCAACAATATTTACCAAGCCAAATCAATACCTTACTCATAAGTTTAGAGAAATGATGTACTTCACAAAAATCAAAAGCACGACTACGCATCGATTGCTCAAAAATATCCTCCCATTTCAATATTCCTTTTTCTAGATATAACATAAGAAAATTCTCCATATCAGTATGGCACTTATTCATATCATTTGAAACTCCTCCTGTTTCCATAACAGAAAGAGCCACGCGAGACAATACATAGGAACATTTATATTCCACTACAGATCTGACCCAAAACACCCAATCAGCTGATACTTTATACTGTTCGTCATACAATCCATTTAAGGTAAAAAGTGAACGATTAATTAACGTAGCTTGGTGTGGAAAAGTAGAACTCAAGAAAAATCCCATGCATATCTGATATCGGCGCAAAATAGGAGATATACTCTTTTTACCCTTATTGTCAATAAATTTTTGACGACAAACAATTAAATCTGGTTTACCTTCTATCTTATTCATAACTTTATTCAAAACATTATTATCATCAAAATAATCACCTGAATTTAAAAATAAAAGGTAGTCACCAGTAGCTTTAGATATCCCCTTATTCATTCCATCATAAATGCCTCTATCTCTTTCACTCACCCAATAAGAAAAAAAATCTTTCATCGACTCAATATATTCTCTACTTCCATCAGTAGAACCTCCATCAATTACAATGTGCTCTATTGACTTATATTGTTGATGCAGTACGCTATGGATGGTGCGTCTTAGCCCTTTCAAATTGTTGAAGTTCACCGTTACAATTGAAATCTTATACATATAAACATTTAAATGGTTAATCTAAAACACCTCGCCGTCCCTTACCTTTCATTTTTTGAAAACTACGGTACACCCATAAATATAGGTGATAAGTATATTCATTTTTGATACCAAATACTAGTCTACGTGGCGCCTCTTTCAAAAGCCAAGGATACTGAACAATCATTGATCGAATTTCCTGATAATACTCTTTTTTAAACTTGACTTCTGGGAACAATAGTGTTCCCACATAGTCAAAGAAACGGTGCTTCACAATTTGACGTTCTAATTTTGGAACTCGCCTTAAAACAATAGAACTAAGCATAGCATTAAAGTCGCGGATATAATTAAATCCCCAAACTTTAGTATGCATAACTGATGCTTCATTCATCAAATACCGATAAAAAGGTATAGGCAGACACACCATTTTCCCAACTTTACTCATTACATTTAAATTAAACAATAAGTCCTCACCTATAGAAAAACGACAAGGAATATCAAAACATTCTTCATCAATAATACTATTCCGATAGAAAGCTGTATGAACAAAAGGAAGAATTTGTCCATTAATCATCAACTTATAAGCTTGTTCCATGCCGTCTACCCTCCCCTCATACACGTTTTTATAAAGTTCTAATCCACAACTTGTAACATAGTATCCTGCGGTTTTTATGATATCAGCATCACTATAAAAAAATTGTAATAATTCATCTGTCCATTCTACTGTATCATCAGCATCAACAAAACAAACATATTCCCCTTTAGCCATACGCCATCCATCCCGCCGAGCTGCATTCACACCTTCATTTTCTTTATTTAATAGTCGTATTTCCTGATGATTCTGCTGCAGTCGTTCAATCACTTGCCGCGTATCATCTAAACTTCCATCATTCACCACAATAATTTCATAAGGAACTGTAGAGTAGATACTCGTTATACACCTGTGTATATAAGTCTGTGCATTATAACAAGGAATAATAAATGAGACTTTTATATCCCCCATAATGATTATTTTTTGATAATGTCTAAACGACGTAATAAAGCTAAAAAGCCCCTATCCAACCAATAATATATATTATGAGGGAAAGGAGGTATATGCCTCAATTCAAATGAAGCCACATCAAAATTCATTTTCGCTAAAACAGCCAAATTTCTCTTCTTTACTCCTCTACCAAACAACATTCCGGCTTCTCTTAAAGTACGCAAGTTTCTCAATTCAAATATATCAGGATAATATTTCATACAATAAGTGCCGTATGTCTCAAATTCCGAGAAAGCCTGTTCATCCACTCCACTAGTAGCATAAATAATTTTATCAAACCAATAATTGCCTTGAACATCCAATTTATTAACAGTAGTAATCAGCTCCTTCATTACCTCTACATCAATAGGCATGTGTTCAGCAATAAATGAGGATTCACATAGTTTTCCAAATCCAAATAAGTTCTGCAATGTTTCAAAATATGGTTTATGATTCTCTTCCTTTACTGTAAAATAATATTTTCCTTTTTCCCAGAAAGACATATAGCGCAAGGGAAATGTATCCGAATCCCATATCAAATATTGCTTTTGTGCATAAGATGTCAACGCAAATCCCATTTTAAGAAACTGTTGTAAATACCATCCTGCATATATTGTACACTTAAAATGTGATTTGAGCGTTTGAAAAACATGAGAGAAAGAGAGTTCCTCCAACATATTATCTTCATCTACAAAGACCGCACGATTCTTTTGCAACCAGCTATCCGGAAAGAATATTTTATTGGTTTTATTACTTATTAAGTAAACAAAATCCGTTGCCTCTTGAAGATATTGCCGGATATATCTGACATTTTTCTTTACGATATGATAATCTTTGGAAGCTAAGCAAATAACAACATCCATATTTGTATTGATTTATAACGATCGATATAATTGTATGTATTGTTGAACAGTGTGTTCCTGATTGTATTGACGGGCAAAATAAACACATTTCTCCTCCACTCCCTCAAAATGAAAATCCAATATTGCCTTTTTCAACGCGTCATAATTAGCTCGTTCCACCACCACACCGCTATTCGGGTCAACAGTTTCCCGTGTACCATCAGAATCAAAAGCTACGACAGGAGTCCCACACGCTTGACATTCTAGATTCACCGTAGGGAAGTTATCAGCCAAAGTCGGATTGATAAACAAATCAGCAACCGAATAAAACTGCACCAACCTCTCTCTAGCCACTCGTGGAAAAGCCAAGACATTACACCGCCCCTTCAGTGCTTCCACATCCTTTGGCAGACAGCCTACCAATATCATATAATATTCATCTGGTAGTTCATCGACAAGCCTTAACAGATAATCTCGTCCCTTCATTTGCCATATAGGATTGGCTACGGATAACAGCCACTTCTTATCAGCCGGTATGGCATATTCCTCTTTTATCGTAGAAGGCACCGGATGAAAGACAGATAGATTAATGCCATTATTAATGACAACACACTTCTTGTCCCTCAAATAAGATTGATCGACCAATGATTTCATCCATTGCGAAGGTGTCACAATGGTTAAATCTTGAATGGAACCAATGTGTTTCTTTCTATATTTATGCACCAACGAAACCCCATTCATCCATTCGTGGCGTGGTGCGATGAAACGCTTTTCTTTAGGACAACGCCGGCATTCAGTCTTCCATTGATCACATTCCGCATAACAAGGACAAGCGCAAGCCCCTGTCAGGACACGTGCATCATGAAACGTCCATACCACCTTGATACCACGTTTATTGACATAGTTACAAAAAAGCCCCAAATGCATAAAACAGTCATTCACTACGTGGCAATGGATAATGTCGGGCTTGATTTCGTCGAGCCGACGAAGAAATTTACGTGTAGCCAAATAGGAGAAACAGTCTTGCAGCCAAAAACGATCGAACATCCTTGCGTGTATACCACACGAAAGAGAGTTGCCCACCTGTATATCATCCGGCTGCACTTGCCGATGCGTATATTTAATGGCGAAAAAAGCATCTCCACCATTATCACGTATCCATTGGCGCGTCACCTGAAACCAATTTCCTATCAAATCATTGGGATTGTAGGACGAATGTATATATACTATATTCATAATAATCCTGCTTATTAAAAATAATTGAAACCGACTTTATGCAGCCCCTCACTCAATACCCAGCTGACCACCAAAGCAAGGACAAACATCAAGGCGATAGGCAAGCAAGTAAATTGAGAATACAAATCCTGAAAAAGAGGAGTATACAGCAAAGCAACCACTATGGGATGATGAAGCAGATAAATAGCAAACGAATTTCTATTCAGGCTCAGCCATAGTCCGTTGGTTGGTTCCTGGTTGGGAATGAAGCACAGCAACAAAGCATTAAACGTAAACGAATAAAGGGTTTGCTGACGGATACATAGCAGAAACAGGGTTATAACCAACACGGCATATTTCACCACCTTTTTCTTTGCCAAGCAGTCATAATAAAAATCAGCATAATAACCTATCGCAAAATATACGAAATATTTCAGAATATGTCCGAACTCCCAAGGGAACTCCACTTGGTATTTGGTTGATGCAACATAAGCACCGTGCATACATAGAGATATTGCCAACAACCAAATTGGCTTGACCTTATAAAGCAACAAGGTTATAATGAAATAAATCCCCAAGACCTCCACAAACCAAAGATGTCCGGCAGACAATTCCGGAAGCCCCACACTCTTCCTAAGCCATAAACAGACAGAAGTCACAATGGCAACGGGAATGAACAGCCTGTCGAATTTCTTCCAAAATGTTTTGATTCTATCGTTATACGAATCAATTCTTGCAAAGTATATCATACCGGAAATCAGGAAGAATGTGGGAAGCATGGTATCGTAGACAACACCTAATGTGATAAACCTAAGAACGTTTGCAATGTCTGGATTATTTCCTCCCCCTATCACGTTTGACCACGCGTGAAAAGGACATGTGCAATGATAAAAACACAATAACGATGGTAGCTATGACACGGATGTTTATGACTGCGTTAGATATTTGGGGGAAATTGTTGTTCATGGCATATTATTATTTTACAATCTTTTCAGGCAATCCCATTTTCTTCCTTAAATGTTCTATTTGATTATATTTATCTAGCCCTATTCCTTCATCAAACCATGATGGATTTTGTGTACGAAGAATCTTCGCTGTCATCCCTCCCAACAAAACATTACTACCTGGATATGAGCGATTTACAAGACTATTTGCAGATACAGTACAACCATTACCCAAGGTTATACCATGAGCAACCACTACACCGTTGCCAAAAAAGCAACGGTCGCCTATCTGTTTATAATCACCATCAGCAAAAGTTACATTATTATGAATGACGCAATAATTGCCTATCTTTGCTGCGGGATTTATAGTAATAGATCCATAATGAGGAATCAACACACCATACCCAAGACTGGCTGGAGGAATTTCATATCCCAGCCTATAAGAAAGACGATAATAACGAAATCGATGAAATAAATATAAGGGTAGGTTCCACCAACATTTGTGATAACCCAGATAATCCAACCAACGCATAGAATGCAAAAAAGGCTTTAGCAAACAAGGAGTAAATATACGGCTAAATATTCCTTGGGAATATAAATGGGCATTCATAATGTCATCAGCCATTATACAGAATCGAAGTTCTTTGAACGTAGAAATCATATAATCTTTTCTCTATATATTTAATAATAATACAAACTACTTTAACTTAAACCGAATACCTTTTTAATTCGATATATTCCGCCAAAATATTTAGTTATTCCCCAGAAAACATATCGCCAATAATAATTAACCCCGTATTTTTGCTTCAACAAATGAGAGCCATTTGTATAAGTATATGCACCTTCTAAAATAAATTGCCCCATTTTGACTTTTTGCCAAAAGCTTTTTTTTGCAAAATTCATATTAAAAATAAAATCTTTCTCCATTTTATCACTACGAACACGACTTAATTCCGCATATTCACTATGAATAATAGTAATAGGCATTGGTGATACAACTATAGTCTTATTTTTAAAAACATTTAATTCAAATTCAGCATCTTCATAACGAGATAGTTTTTCATTGTAAGGTTTATCTCCTAGCACCAAACGATTAAAAATAGTTGCTCCATTAGAAAATGTAGCTTCATGCTTTATTAAAGCAGGTATAATATTCGAATAAATTTTATTTTTATCTAATCGTAAATTCAAATTCTCGAATAAACCTTTTTCATTGTGCAAAAAAACATTAGCAGCTGCAATTTCAACATTATAATTTGCCACAAGAGAATGCAAATGCTCCAAATTATTAGGCAGCATCTCGTCATCAGCATCAATAAAAACAACCCAATCGCCCACAGCCTTCGACAATCCATAATTGCGTGCTGAACTAACACCACCATTAGATTTATAAAAATATTTGATACGTTTGTCGTCCAATGCCATTCGTTTTATTATAGAAGAGCTGTTATCGGTTGATCCGTCATCTGATATGATTAATTCAAAATTTTTATACGTTTGCTTTAAAACCGAACTAACCGTATTTTCAATAGCACTTTCTTTATTATAAAGTGGTATTATAACAGAAATTTTAGACATTTCATTATATTTTTTTGTTTTAATCCCAAAAATATCACACCCTATTACTTACTTTCCTTAATATTGTTTTTAGCTTATCACAAACAAAATCTTTTTCCTTTCTATTCAATCCAAATAGAAAAATGATCCCTATAGTGAACAAACACACCAAAAAACAAACAACAAGAGAATTAAAAAAAGTTTCATTGTCCAAATAATAAAACGCTATTCCTCCCAAAGCTATCGACAAAAAAGTTACAGATAAAATCGGAGAAATAACCTGAACAAAATAATCTTTATAAGATATTTTTATTAAAGAATGCAATATCATCAATCGTACAATAACTGCTATCACATGAAACAAGAAGTAAATATAAAAACCTATAACCGGTAAAGCACCTATTTTAAAAGAGAAATAAGTAAAAGGTAAAATTAGTAAAAGGACAACAGATTCTGCCATTTGAATTTTTTTTATTTTCCCTGTTGCTTGTGCACTGATAACAAGTGGATTTGCCAAAACATTAACTGCAGCCGTCAATAGGATAAGTCTAAGAAATTCATTTGTATTATCGGGCACATCATCCAACCATACTCTTAACAAAGTTTTCGACTCAATGGCTATAGGTAATGAAAGCACAAACAGCATATAATAAGAATATTTAGAACTAGCAAAAATTAGCTTGTACATATAATCCAAATTTTCAGACGCATACGATTTAAATATTTGCGGATTTAACGCCATTTGAAAATTACCAGAAAACTTCCCAATCATACCCAAAACCTGATTGGAAATTCCTTTAGCTGCATTTACTACAGGACCGAAAAACTGATTCAAGAGAATGCTATACCCCTGTGACATAATCAATGCACTTCCCGAACCTATGAGATTCCACCCTGTAAAAGAGACCATTTCTTTCAATATCGTCCCATCCCAAATAAACGACATTCTGACTTCCGGGAATTTATTTCGGCAATAATACATATATATTAGCTGAATGATCACTTGCGTCAAAAAAAACAGAAAAGCGTATAATTTCAGCTTATCAAACGAAATCCAATCAACGATATATATAATAACAAATTTCAATACAACATCAATGATAGATATATAAGCATAGATATCCATTTTTTCATAAGCTATGATACAAGCATTAAATGGGACACTCATAATGCTAAGAATCATAAACAACAACGAAAACTGATACACCCAATGGGCCGCGTCCATTCGTTCTGGCGGTATGGTCATTTGTGTACACAAGAACCATAGCCCAATAGTTTCACTAATCAAAAGAACCAACACAGAAATAATGCCATGGATTGTCAACGAAGTACCAAACACTTGTCTCAAACGGTTTTGATTGCCGGCTCCGAGTTCAAATGTTATATGACGTGTGGTAGATGATGATAAAGCACCGTTTAATGCCCACATCAAAGCGACAATACCTCCAACTACGTTATATATGCCATAATCAACAATCCCCAGTACCTTCAACACCATACGAGCCGTATAAAGGCTTATCCACATGGTGAGTAGCATTCTTCCGTACAGCAACAATGTATTTTTTACTATTCTTTTACCATTTTCCGCTTGATTATCCATCTAGACTCAATCTTAAAATTAATCAGTCAATCTACGCAAAATACCAAGACATCGTATACGTTCATTCTGTATTTTTTCATTAACTTCCGCCCAATTTATATTTTGAGATAAAACAACTAGGATGTCTTCTATTGATTCTACCATGCGATTCGCAAGTCCAGTCATTGAAAGTAATGTTTCGAAACGAGACTGCCCACGTTCTTTATTACCACAAACAATAAATGGTTTATTAAAAAGAATAGAAAAAACCGTTCCGTGGAAAGAATCTGTAAATACAAAATCACTATGGGCTATGGCATTCAGCCAATATTCTATCGAGTTCTTATGCACGCCATCCCAAAGTTTCTGCATATCCAATACCGACAAGCCCCTGCGGCTTGCTATCAACCCCAGCATCGCTTCTGTCTTTTCAGAACGATCAAGGACATAACAGGCCAACGACTTACGGGGAGGAGGCGTCTGTTGAGCACACAACGTTCTGTAATTATCTACGGGTAACAGCATGGTGGGATCCACCACCCAATCGGCAGCAACCCCAAATGCACTTCCACAAATATTAGTTCCTTGTCTTTCGCGGGTAGACACATAATCAAAACGTGCAATCAAACGTTTACAAGTTTTCAAAGCCGCTTCACCCAACGTCCAATCGTCCACTCCGAAAGAAGCGGCATAAGCATATCGTTTTATGGACCAACCTTCCGTAAAATCCAAGAAATAGCACATCAGGTTTTTACTGTATATCCCTCGCCACACTTGATCGCTTCCCACTATTATCGCATCAAAAGAGTCTTCCTTGATTTGAGACACACTCACCTGATGGGGAATATATTGCAAAATGAAAGGCAAAAGATTTTTCATCTCTTCACGCATACACAACATGGGATACTCTGTCTGCTTCAAGCCTGCAAACTTCATTATATTCCATCGAACGAGAGAAAGTTTTTCCCTGAATGTATCAATTGAATATAATTTGTCATCGATCAGGCTCACCGAATGTCCCATTTGCGACAAGGTCGTATAGAGAGCATACGCCTGCAATATACCGCCATAATTGGTATGTAGCGGCAATGTCAGTATTCCTATTTTCATTTTAATAGTTTCTTTTTCCTATATTCAAGATTTTTCGTATCACACGTTCATAGAGAGGCACCTTCAGCTCTTTCTGTATCAGCAAACATAGATTTTCCGTTTTTTTCAGTTTCCTGAAAAATCGGTCACGGTGTGGATGCTTTTTTACAACATCCGAAAAACCGCCATTGTACATCCGGGAGGCTATGAAGTCTGTTTCAATAAATTGCAAATGCTCTTTCGGCCAAAAAACTTCTCCTTTTTCAGTATTTACAAACACCAGGCTGTTCCCTTTATCATCGTCAAAATCGGGACAGATGGAAGAAATCGCCCAATGATCTCCAATGGTAATATCACTATGCGACTTACCTCTACGGGCAGGGCAAGTATGGCACGATGGACGCAATATCATATCGCCCAAGAATGCTTGCATATATTCATTTTCATAAAATTTAGTGGACAATAAAACCGAATTTTGATCGCCTTTCAAGGACGACTTTGTGCAGACAACAAAACCGAATTTTTTCCAGCTATACCCCCTCCGTTGCTTTTCTCTAAAATTTATACCTACTATCACAGGTGTAGATTTTAGAGAAAAAGGCAAACCCGATTTTTTTCCAGCGCCCTCGCTTCGCAAAAATTGTTCTTTAACTTCCGCCAAATATCTGCGCCATACCAACGGGCTAGGCACACCATGACAGACAAAATCTACCGCAAACAAGTTGTCATACTCTTTTCTCAAGAACTTCCGCAATCCGGCTATTTGGCACGGAGTGCCCACAAACAAGACTTGCCTACCTTGCTTCAGGAATTCCTCTGTTTCCTTGTATGTATTACCTATTCGGCTTTGCACATATTTGCTACGCATCAATGAATCCAGTTCTTTGATGGTTTCTACATAGCAGTGTTCCACTTCCCAATTTTCATCAAACCGGGCACCAAAAACAACTCCACCTTTTCTGATGATCTGTTCCGCAAGAAGAATGAATATGCCTCCGGAAGAACTTCGCAAGCGTTGCTCTTCATTTTTATTCTTTGCAGCAAAAACATGTAAAGGTTGTTTGGATTTATTCTGATTGAGCACCGGACATATTCTTTCGCATAGTCCACAGTCAATACACATTAAAGCATCTATCTGGGGATAAAGAAAACCCTCTCCATCTTCACGCATTGTTATACATCGCTGGGGACAACGCTGCATGCAAGTATTGCAGCCACAACAGAGCGATTTATCTTTTATTTCTATCATTGTTGTTCTCTGATTTCATTAAATATCATCGAAAAGGTTGAAAATATAAACCAATTTATAACCGTTTTAACTCCTGCGTGAAAGAGAAGATAACGCACAAAACGAACATGACCTGATACTGCGTTATATTCAGAAGCATCAATTTGAGCAATGAAAAGAATTATCTCGTTTTTAGTAAAGCACAAGTGCTCCTTTCTTTCAGTTTCTTCAATTTTTTAATTTTGGTATAATTGTACAAAATACTATTTATAGAACTATCTATACCATAATTAATTGAATACCAAAGCGTTTTACCCCTCATTTCTATAATAGAGCATAAGGCTTTATAGTTGAGTTTCTGATTATAAAGATAATCAGAAGGATGCGCAACTTCCCTCCAAGATGTCTTAAACCTTTCCAACCCATATCACAATATGTTTCTGTGTTGTAATGCACTAACCGTTTTGCATACTGGAAATAATCGTACACAAAAACGTAATCTTGGGTTAGCGTCCAATTTTGACGTATACCTCAAGGAAAGCCGCCATAAGGTGGTCTCCCAATAAAGAACGTCAAAAAGGATACTGATTTTTAAGATTTATTGTTAGTTCAATCCGATAGTCAAGGGCAATAAATGTTCATAATCCCTACGTCCTTTAACAATCTCGCTGAAAAATCTCTTGAAATAATCCAGCACAGACACACCCTGCATCTTGCATGTTGAGATGATGGTATGATACACCGACGAGACACGGGCCATCCTGTCACTTCCGAAGAATAACGAGTTCTTCCGCTCACCGGCTAAGGGGCGAATAAATCGTTCGGCAATGGAATTGTCGATTGAATAAGAGCCGTCATCCAAGTAGGCGAACAACTGAGTCCAGAAAGTATGTATATAATTTATGACCTTCTCCAAAAGCAAAGGTCTGATTTTCGGTTCGATTAAACAATACGTCAAAATTAGACGCTAACCAGATACCCCTTTCAATTTACAACGCTAATTTGCGAGTTTACAATTTACCCCTCTTCTTGGTATATTCTTTTCAGTTTATCGTAAATAGCAAATAAAACTTCTACTTTGGAAAGAAGTTCGTTCAATATTGCAACAGTATCAGTATCAAGCAACGGGTAATCGTGAGAAATCTCATTTCTCAATTCACGAATATAAGTCCATTCGTTTGCACTGGGAATATCTTGGCACCCACTGCATCTTGTAATTTCGAAAAACGGAAGATAAATTGGTCTATGCAACGTACCTGTTCCGCACTCAGACTGGCATAACAATCTGGGGATATGGGTAAATCCAAACCCAATCCTTTTAGAGCTTCATTAATACGAAGAATATGCTTATCACATACTTCAAACTCTCGTTCAAGACGTTCTGCTATCTCTTGTTTCCTTTCTGTCATACTAATTGCATTCCATTTTTCTGTGCTTCGCGTGCTACCGACGAATCTTCGTGACCACCGATTATGTCTATTTTCTGATCGCCCAAATCCAGTTTCAAGCGTGAAAGCATACGAATACGCGCCAACACTCCTTTCTTTTCATTTTCAGTCCGGATAAGCAGGTCTATATCGCCTCCTTTTTTCTTATCATCCAGACGAGAGCTGAAAAGAAACACCTTTACTCCATCGCCATATATTTCTTTGGCTATACGGATAATGGTTTGTATTTCTTCGTTTTGTAAACGCATACACTTCTATTTTAATAGCAAAGATAGCACATTTTTTCTAAATACCTCAATGTTACAAAAAATATCAGATAGGTATTCTTGTCTCAGCAACTATTTATTTTTCTATCACTTTATGCTGCTCTCCATACCCGTATCCGTAACCGTAACGTTTGCCATAGCCATAATATTTGCCATACTTGCCGTAGCCATAGTAATAGCCGTATTTCTTCTTCTGAAGATCCAAGCCATTAATTACTGTACAAAGATTAGGCAGCTTATTGTTTTCAGCCAGTTCATTTATCAAGGCAAACTCCGCTTTACGGGTATAATCCGCACGACATACATAAACAGATAAGTCAGCCACACGGCCTATAAGCAAAGTATCTGTTACCATACCGACCGGGGCGGTATCCAAAATCACATAGTCAAAATTTTTCTTCAATGTTTCAATAGCTTTGTCCAAGCCGTCACGGGCCAACAGTTCCGTAGGATTGGGAGGAACCGTACCACCGGGAAGAATATACAAGCTCTTACTTACATCCGAAAGCTGGACAAAATCCATCAGGTTCTTTTCAGGATCAGACAGATATTGAGTTATACCCTGCTCTTTTCGCGGAAGATTAAAAACTTTATTCAAACCGGGTTTACGAATATCAAGGCCGACAATGACCACCTTCTTTCCTAATAAAGAAAGACTGATGGCAAGATTTGCTGATACAAATGATTTACCTTCACCACTGACCGTTGAAGTCACTAGTATTACCTTCTGACCATTTCCCAACATAAACTGCAAATTCGTACGTACATTACGGAAAGTCTCACTCATCAGGTTATTCTGATTCTCAAATACGGCTATGGAACCTGTTTTTTCAGCAGTCAAGGGTACATCTCCCACAATAGGCAGGCGAGTCAATTTCTTCACATCGCCACGACCTTCAATCTTGAATTTAGTAAGACCTATTAGGAAAATGACGCCGACAGGCAAACCTACTCCCAACACTAAAGCAATCATGTAAATTGTTTTGGGTTTCGGAGATACCGGACCACCTTCAGCCACCGGTTCATCAATGATCTTAGCATTATTGGCAGTAGCAGCTAATGTAATAGCATTCTCTTCACGTTTCTGCAACAGCATCAGATAAAGTCCTGCCTTGATTTCCTGCTGACGAGCAATACTTACATACTGTCTTTCTTGTCCCGGAGCGTCACTGATACGACGGGAAAAACGACCGGATTCACGATCCAAATCAGCTTTGACTATAAGCAAACCTTGCAAAGTTCCATTAATTGCAGCCTGCACATTTGACTTCATTGCACGAATACTAGTATCTAGATTTACAATCATCGGGTTACTCTCCGTAGAAGTACGAAGTAAACGCTTACGTTCGATGATCAATTCATTATAACGATCTATTTGAGTAGTTAGCCCATTATCTGATAAACCAATATTACTAGGCAACACCTCATACTCATTCGATGGATTATTGATATATTTATTAAGATCACGAACTAAGTTAATCTGTGTACCGTTTTCCACGCGTTTTTTCTCGTATTCGGCATTTCCCGATACGGCCAATTGGGCATCGCTACTGATATCCGTCAATCCTGCATTTCTTTTAAAAGCTTCCAGTTTATCTTCTGTATTTCCCAGCTCTTCATCAATAATCTGAATGCGCTCATTGATAAATTCCCTCGTCTTTTGGGCAACCTCATTTTTATCATTGTTCGTATTCCGATTATACATCTCCATCAGCTTATTGATAAAATCTTGTCCACGCTGAATATTCGTATTGACCAATGAGACTGTGGCAACAGAAGTTGCTTTAGAGGTGGGTGCAATCGTTAATGCCCCTTGATATCCCTTTGCTACCCCAAATGGCTGACTAACTATGGCACTGATATTTCGCGTAATATTCTGTCCTTCTATCTTTCCATTTGATAAAGAATCTTTCAATGCAAACCCAAACGTACCTACATCTGTAGGAAACACTGCTGGAAGTTTATCAAAATGTTTATTATACTCATTCAAACCCACTTTCAAATTTACATCCAAACCACCTTCTTGAGTAAGCTTCATATCAATCATAGCTACACCCGGCAAATTATCCGCTTCTTGGGCGGTCAGGTTTACTATGACCGGAGAAGTCTGATACAGCTCTTTTTCCGGAAATTCATCCTCGTCATAATAAGTGATATAAAGCTCCAGATTATTGACCACTTCTTTCAATATCGTCTTTGAACGTAATACTTCTATTTCATTATCAATACTTTGCGTGGAAGTAATTACTCCACCTATTCCCAAGTTCTCCAAATCTGTAGAGCCGTCGCCCTTCTTGTCATCTTTAATCATGATAGAAGCGGAAATCTGATATACGGGGGGTTGAAAATATAAATATCCCCAAGCAACGATCAAACAAATCAAAATGGAAGCCGCAAACCAAGGCCAATGGATTATATATCTGAAAAGAAATTCCTGATAATTGACTTTCTCTTCGTCTGATTCATTCAGATTATTTTCGTACAAGTTTTCTTTCATTTTTATTATGTTTATCTTATAACTTTATCGTAATATCGCTATTAATAAGTTGGCTATCGTCATCAAGACTGAAATACCGGAAAACCATAATCCGGTACTAACCCCAACATCCGAATTCTTAGCTTTAGTCTTATTAGGTGTCACATAAATTATATCATTCTGCTGTAGTTGATAATAAGGAGAAAACACCATTTCAGCCTTATTCAAATCCATAGTAATAATTTCCTGCTTGTTATCTTGCCCTGTTCGGATCAATTTCACATTATCACGCATACCATAAATGGTCAAATCACCTGCCATTGCGAGAGCCTCCAGTAAATTAATCTTCTCGTTAGAAACCACGAAACTACCCGGGCTAGTGACCTCTCCCAATACTGAAATCCGATAATTAACAATACGCACAGTTACAAGCGGTACTTCTTTCAAATACACCTTCAATTTCTCTATAATCAGGTTTTCTATTTCCAGTTTAGTCAATCCACCTACATGAATCT
>OGEP01001399.1_pt1 | contig 26549 bp, 14 predicted proteins | sample 1570721 | NCBI WGS metagenome assembly OGEP01 (sample SAMEA2582131, study PRJEB24529) | metagenome | biome: Human gut stool | place: China | collected 2011 | reverse complement strand
ATACATACATACATACATACATACATACATACATACATACATACATACATACATACATAACTATGCCCTTAAAAGAAAAATTTAATAATGTTAAACTAGCACAGGATAATTATATAAAGTAATACTTTATGTATATTTTTCTGTGCTTTTTTATATGCTTTATTTGTTGACTTATATGAAAATCTTAGGTGATATTATTAATTTTTAAGTTTTTAATATATATAAGTCGATAAAAATAATTTATTAAAAGGAGAGAGATTGTTATGAAAAAGCAAAAATTAGTAGCAGCTTTGATGTCGATTGCATTGGGAGCATCGACTGTTTTTTCTACGGTAGCATTTGCTGAAGAAAGTGTTTTGCCAAATAGTGGGGTAGAAATGGGAACTACTGAGAATATTGGTGTAGTATTGCCAAAAGAAATTGATTGGAAAAGTAATGCTGGTAAAACAGTATATTATAATGGAGCTTATTATGTAACACTTCAAGATGCTTTAAAAGCTGCTTATATGGATACTAAGACAACTGGTACTAAAGAAATCTATTGTAAACAAAATACTAATGTAGGGACAATGGAGCCTCATAGACATGTTGCTGATGATTTAACTATATATGGAAATGGTGCAACTGTACAAGGTGATTTAGAAATTGATACATATAAACATAATCGTCAAACAGGAAAGCTAGATAATAGTGATGATGGAGTTTATTTAGACAAAGAGATTACTGTTACAGTAAATAATCTAAATGGTATAGCAGCTTGGGGAACAAGACATACTGACAAAACAATAAATTTAAAATTTGAAAATTGTCAAAATATGAATAGAATTTATTTTACACACAGGGATACAGATGATTATCAAGTTCCTATTGATATAAATAAAGTAGGTGCTATTAACATAACTGTTGATAATTGTAGTTTTGACTCTTACAATGGTGGATATAATCTTGCAAGTATTTATAGTAGTTACAATGGAAATATCAATGTAATAAATAATACAACATTTAAAGGTATTACAACAAGTATAAATTTAAATCATAAAAAATCAAGCGGAACACAATCAATTAAAGTTGAAAATTGTAAATTTGAAGATTGCGGTTTTTATGCCCAAGATAAAAATCAGCATAAGACATATGCAGCTCCTATACGTATAGTTGCTAATGAAGGAGCAACATCAAATTTAACTGTAAATAAGACAACATTTATTTATACAGGAAATAATAGAAGTTGTAATGGCGATATATTATTAGGTGATGGACGTGCGTTTGGAAAAGATGAAGTAAGAAAAAATCAAGGTACAACAACTTTATCAATGAGTGACACAAATGCTGATGTTGTGGTTCAAGAAAGAGAATATTACGATTTAAATGGAAATGTTGCTAATCCAAATAACGGTACAATTACATCAGTAAACGAAAATCAGATTGTTGACCCAAACCCAGATAGTCATTTTGAAGTTACAGAAAAACCAGTTAATCCACCAGTATATCCATCAATTCCATCTGAACCAGAAAAACCTACAAAAACTGAAATAATAGGTTCTGACAGATACGAAACATCTGCAAAAATAGCTGACAAAATGGGATACTATGACACAGCAATACTAGTAAATGGAGATAAATCTCTATCAGATGGTCTATCAGCATCATCTCTAGCAGGTAAAGAAAAAGCTCCAATACTACTAGTAAAACAAAACACAATACCTAAAGAAACTTTGACGAGAGCTTTAAAAGCTAAAAAAATATACATAATAGGTGGTACAGCAGCTATAAGTAAAGACGTAGAAAAACAATTAGCTGGAAAAGAAATAGTAAGAGTGGACGGTAAAAATAGAGTTGAAACTTCTGAAAAAGTAGCAAAATTAGTTGGCAATTATGATGAAGCATTCATAGTAAATGGAAATACTGGTGAAGCCGATGCTATATCAGTTTCTTCTGTAGCAGCCAAAAATCATGCTCCAATATTATTAACTAACGGAAAAACATCAACACATAGTAAAAAAACAGGTGTTGAATACTATGTTGTAGGTGGAGATGCTGTTGTTTCAGATTCCATAGTATCTGAATTTGACGCTGAAAGAATCTCTGGATCTAATAGATACGAAACTAATAGAGCTGTTATTAAAGAATTCTATCCTAATAAAAATAAATATTACTATACTAAAGGTGATTTATTAGTTGATGCTTTAGCAGTATCTCCATTATCTAAAGATAATGGTGTAGTTTTAGTATCACCTAAATCAGACAATAGTATATTAAAAGATAAAGATTTAGTTCAGGTTGGAGGAATGGACTTTGAAATAAATCTAAAATAGATTAAAATTACTTTAATCGGAAAAGTTTAACTATAAAAAATTTAAAATTTGAATTTGGGACTGTTGCATATCTTGTAGCAGTCCCTTTTTATTTAATTTTTTATAAATTTACTAACTTAAAAGATTTTTATAAATAAAAATAGCAGATAATATAGTTGACTAGAGAGCTTCGGTTCTCTTTTTTTATTTAAAGTAAAATCAAAGTAGATATAAAATTCCTAAAAGGACCTATACATGATATAATAAAAACTGTAAAAACAAACTAAGAAAGGGAGTTAAAAATGGAATCTAAAATAAAAAATATAGTAAATGAAAATAGCAAAGATATGATTGAATCAATCAAAGCTGCTGTAAGAATAAATAGTGTTATGGATAAAGATACAGCAACAGAATCAATGCCGTTTGGTAAGGGAGTAGACGAATCTCTTAGAAAAACTTTAGAAATAGCAGAATCTCTAGGGTTTAAGACTGTATACAAAGACGGATACTATGGATATGCAGAAATTGGAGAAGGAGAGGAGCTTATTGGAATATTAGGACATATAGATGTTGTGCCTATAGGAGATGAATCTAAGTGGAAATTCCCTCCATTTTCAGCAACGGAGGAAGATGGATACATATATGGAAGAGGAACTCAGGACGACAAAGGTCCTACAATAGCTGCAATGTATGCTGTTAAGGCTCTTTTAGATGCTGGGGTTAAGTTTGGCAAAAGAGTTAGATTTATAATCGGTGGTGATGAAGAAAATTTATGGAGATGTATTGCAAAATACACAGAAAATGGAGAAGAAATACCATCTATGGGATTTACACCAGATTCTTCATTCCCTGTGACAAATGCAGAAAAATCTCTAGTGCAGTTCTATCTAAGAGGGAAAGGATCTAAAGATTTAAGTTTAAATATATCTGGAGCATTAAACGCAGTTCCTGGAGTTGCTAACTACACTGGAAAACTTGCTGATAAACTATCAGAAAAACTAGATGAGTTAAAATTTGATTATGAAAAAGATGGAGAAAGTATAACTGTTATTGGGAAAAGAGTACACGCTGCATCTGCTGACAAGGGAGTAAATGCAATAGAAAGACTTTGCAAAGCTCTTTATGAAATAGGCGTAGAAGATGACGTTGTGAGATTTGTTGCCGAATTATCTGACTCAGTTGGTAGCAAGATACTTCCTAATTGCATAGATGACGTATCTGGGACACTTACTCTAAACTTAGGCGAGCTTATAATAAACGAAAAAGAATCTAAGATAGGGTTTGATTCAAGAGTACCTGTAAAATTCACTATAGAAGATTTAGAAGATGCAGTAAAAGAAAAAGCTGCTAACTATGGACTTGAATTTGAAGAGTTTGATAGACTAAAATCTCTTTATGTCCCAGCAGATTCTGAGCTTATAAAGACACTTGTATCTGTTTACGAAGAGGAAACAGGACTTGAGGGAACTCCTAAGTCATCAGGTGGAGCTACTTATGCAAAAGCACTTGATAACTGTGTAGCATTTGGAGCAATGTTCCCATTTGATGAAAAAACTGAGCACCAGGAAAATGAAAGAGTAAACATAAAAAATATGATAAAAGCAACTGAAATATATGCTTTATCTGTCTATAGATTATTAGAAATATAGATTTTTGTTAATATATTAGTTAGTATATAGAAAACTTTAAAAACTTTATCTTAAAAAATGCTTTAAGCAGACTTTGAATAAATATAAAAAATATTTTTTTGTTTAAAAAATAGTTAAATATTCTTTATTTGATAAAGAAAAGATAGAAACAACTTTAATACAATAACAAAGTTTTTAGTCGTAATTTCAGATAAATTTGAAAAATATCAAAAAATTAAGTTGAAAATTATAAAAAATTTTACTAACATAAAAACAAATAGTATAAAACGACAAATATATTGAATTTTAAAATGCAAGCGTTATAAAAAATGCTTGTATTTTTTTGTTTTTGCCAGAAAATGAATCTAATATAAAATAATAGTGAATATAAATAGAGCGAATAAGAATTTAGTATGATTATTTCTAAGTTTAAAAAACATACTATTTACAATAGTTGAAATTTCAATAAATATACTATGATAAGGATAAAAAATAGAAGTTTTTTCATGTATAAATATTTATTGTCTAAAAAATAAAAGATTACTTTATAAAGAAGTTACAATTTGTAATTATTTGATTAATTTTCTGAAAAATGATAAAGTGTATAACAATAAGTAATAGATAATATAAGAAAAAGTAAAGAAAAGGAAGTGTTCAGTTATGATTGAATTTAAAGATGTATCAAAATCATTTAAAGACAAAAAAGTACTGGATAATGTATCTTTCAATATTGAAGAAGGGGAATTTATTTGTATAATCGGAGGAAGTGGGTGCGGTAAAACAACTGCCTTAAAGATGATTAACAAATTAATACTCCCAACAGACGGAACTATATACGTTAATGGAAAGGATATAAGTAAGGAAAACGAGATAGAACTTAGAAGAAATATAGGATATGTAATCCAGCAGACAGGGCTTTTCCCTCATATGACGGTTAGGGAAAATATCGAATTAATACCAAAAATAAAGAATAAAAGAAACAAGGAAAAAGAAGGAAAAAAAGAAGAAGCTGAAAAACTTCTAGAAAATGTAAGAAATGTGCTTACAATGGTTGGACTTGATCCAGATGAATATATGGATAAATATCCGGTTCAGATGAGTGGTGGTCAGCAGCAGAGAGTTGGAGTTGCAAGAGCATTTGCAAGTAATCCGGACATAATATTAATGGACGAACCATTTAGTGCACTGGATCCAATAACAAGAAACCAGTTACAAGATGAGCTTGTAGCATTGCAGGACAAATTAAGAAAAACAATAGTCTTTGTAACTCATGACATGGGTGAAGCTATAAAACTAGCTGATAGAATTTGTATATTAAATGAAGGAAAAATTCAGCAGTTTGATACTCCTGAAAAGATTTTAAAGAGTCCAGCAAACGACTTCGTTTTAAACTTTGTCGGAAAGAAACGTATTTGGGATTCTCCAGAGCTTATAAAAGCAGAAGATATAATGATAGAAAATCCTATAGTTTGTATATCAAGACTAAAAGCTATCAAAGCTCAGAATATAATGAGAGAGCACAGAGTCGATAGTTTAATGGTAATAGACGAAAATAGAAAATTCTTAGGTAAAGTATATGCATCTGATGCATCATTAGAAGTTAATAGAACAAAAAGAGTATTAGATATAATGGATACAAATTGCGTATCTGTATCACCTAGAGATTCTATAGTAGGTGTGTTAAATAAAGCAAAGGAATTTAATATGTACACAATTCCGGTTGTGGACAATGAAAAATTAGTAGGGCTTATAACAAAGAGTACACTTGTTACAGCACTTTCTAAGAAATACGATGAAAGTGAGGTTGAATAAAAATGAGTGGTTTTATAGAATATATGCAACAAAATTCAGGAACAGTTTTAAACTTGTGTATTGAACATATACAGTTAACTGTAATAGCAATCGCCATAGCAATACTTATAGGTGTTCCTCTTGGGATACTTATAACATACTTCAAGCCAGCTAAGAAACCAATAATGGGTATGACTAATATCATACAGGCAATACCTTCAATGGCTCTTTTAGGGTTTATGATTCCTCTATTTGGGATAGGTACAAAGCCTGCAATAGTAATGGTTACTCTATACTCATTGCTACCAATTATAAAAAATACAGTTGCAGGACTTAACAACATAAACCCAGATACAATCGAAGCTGCTAGAGGTATAGGTCTTGATAGAGTTCAAATTTTATATAAAGTACAGATACCACTAGCTGCTCCAGTTATAATGGCAGGGGTTAGAATAAGTGCCGTTGGTGCAGTCGGTCTTATGACACTTGCAGCATTTATAGGTGCTGGAGGACTTGGATACTTAGTATATGCAGGTATTCGTACAGTAAACAATGCACAGATATTAGCAGGTGCAGTTCCAGCTTGTATACTTGCATTATTGATAGACTACATATTCTCAGTACTTGAAAGAGTTGTTACTCCTAAAAACTTACAGCTTTCTGTAAATAGAAGTAAATTCGCAAAAGTTATGGATAAAGTTGTAGTTGTAGTGCTTTGTGTAGCGCTTATTGGAAGTTTTGCATTTAGTGCATTGACAAAGGTAACATCAGACAGAGAAATTACAATAGGTAGTATGGACTTTACAGAGCAGGAAATTCTAAACTACATATTAAAATATTATATAGAAGATAATAGTGATATTAAGGTAAATCAGTCGCTTTCACTTGGAGCATCTTCAATAGTGCTAGATGCTATTAAAGGTGGAGATGTCGATTTATATGTAGACTACACAGGAACAATATACGGAAGTGTTCTTGGAAAAGAGCCTAATAGCGATGTTGAAGAAGTTTATAATACAGTAAAAGATGAAATGAAATCTCAGTACAATTTAAATGTATTAAAATCATTAGGATTTAATAATACATATACATTAGCTGTTAAGAAAGAAACTGCAGAAAAATACAACCTAGAAACAATTAGTGATTTGGCTAGAGTTTCTAATAAGTTGGTATTTTCTCCAACATTGACATTTGTTGAAAGAAAGGACTGCTTAGTAGGCCTTCAGGAAACTTATCCAGTAAACTTCAAGGATATAGTTCCAATAGATGGATCTCCAAGATATACAGCTTTAATGAGTGGCGAATGTGATGTTATAGACGCATACTCTACTGACGGACTTCTTAAAAAATTCGATTTAAAGGTATTAAAGGACGATAAACAGTTCTTCCTACCTTATAATGCGATACCTGTTACAAATGACAGGGTTAAGGAAGAGTTCCCAGAAGTTGAAAAGCTTTTAAATGAGTTAGGTCAGTATTTGAATGAAGAAACAATGGTAGACCTAAACTACAGAGTTGATGAATTGAAACAGAAACCATCAGATGTAGCTAAGGACTTCCTACAGGAAAAAGGATTAATTAAATAAGAGATATAAGACTGTTGCAAATTTTGCAGCGGTCTTTTTTTATCTACTTTGAATTTAATATCTGTTTAGGAGTGGATAAATCAAAATTTCTAATTCTTATATTTATGAGTAGTATTGAATTTATAGACAAACTTCTCTCCAGGCTTCGACGCATGTATTAGAAAAAACTTTGTTGTAAATAAAATACGCGTCTGCAGATTGTCGAGTGAGTTTTGTCTATAAGCTTCAATACTATAAGGTAATTATATTGAATAAAAATTTTGATTTATTCAACTCCTTTAAGTTAGTAAATTCATACTAGATAAAAAAGACTGATTAGCAAAATATAGCAACAATATCATATTTAATATTTAATTAATTTTTTCTTGTATGAAGTTTATTGTGTAGGGAGTATAGATTTATATTAGTGTTTAAAGTTGTTGCGATGTATTTTTATATTTATTATAATATTAAGGTAGTAAAAATAATTTTAAAAGTAATTATATTTAATATGATTTTTTTATTATTAGTTCAAGGGGGTAAGAAAAATGGCAGAAGAGAATAAGATGGGAGTTATGCCTATAAATAAACTATTGATTACTATGTCGTTGCCTATTATGATTTCGATGCTTGTTCAGGCACTATATAATATAGTAGATAGTATGTTTGTTGCGCAGATTAATGAAGATGCGCTGACTGCGGTATCTTTAGCGTTTCCAATACAGAATCTTATGATTGCGGTTGCTACAGGTACAGGTGTTGGTATAAATGCGCTGCTTTCAAGAAGTTTAGGAGAAAAGAATAGGGAACAAGCAAGTGCAGCAGCTAATAATGGTGTATTTTTAGCAATTATGAGTTGGGTGGCGTTTTTAGTAATAGGAATGTTATTTAGCCGTCCTTTCTTTATAATGCAAAATGCTGGAGAAAGGATAACTGAGTATGGAATAACTTATATGACAATATGTTGTTCGTTATCTTTTGGGATATTTTTACAGATAACTTTTGAAAGAATTCTTCAGGCAACAGGTCGTACTTTCTATTCTATGATATCTCAGTTGACAGGTGCGATTGTCAATATAATATTAGATCCGATTTTTATTTTTGGATTATTTGGAGCACCAAAACTAGGTGTTGCTGGTGCAGCTATTGCGACTGTTTTTGGACAGATGTCTGCTATGATACTTGCGATGTTTTTCAATCACAAAATAAATCACGATATTGATCTACACTTTAGAAGTTTTAGACCGTCTCTAAATATAATAGGAAAAATTTATAGAGTTGGTATTCCAAGCATAATAATGGCAAGTATTTCGTCAGTTATGACATTTGGTATGAACCAGATTTTACTTACTTTTACAAAGACTTCAGCAGCATTCTTTGGAGTGTATATAAAGCTACAGAGCTTTGTATTTATGCCTATATTTGGTCTAAATAATGGCTTAGTTCCAATAGTTTCATACAATTACGGTGCGCAGAATAGAAAGCGTATTTTAAAATCTATTAAACTAGCTACAACTTATGCTATTGGAATAATGATTTTTGGAACAGTTTTATTTGAATGTGCTCCTAAGGTACTTTTAGGTATATTTAATCCGTCAGAGGAAATGATTAGAATAGGAGTTCCTGGGCTTAGAATTATAGCGACACACTTTATTTTAGCAGGTGCTAGTATTGTTCTAAGTACTGTTTTCCAGGCACTAAACCAGAGCTCATTCTCACTTATTATATCAGTTGCTAGACAGTTATTTGTACTTTTACCAGTAGCGTATTTTATGTCTAGAACTGGAAATATTAATCTTGTTTGGTTATCTTATCCGATAGCTGAGATTGTTTCACTTGTGCTTTGTTTAGGATTCTTTAAGAAGATTTACGACGAAAAGATTAAGCATATACCAGATGGAACAACTTGTTAATAATAAAAGGACAAGAGTATAACTACTCTTAGCTCCAGGCTTCAGCGCCCCACACTGTTAGAGTAACATATTTAGCAGCTGTGGGGCGCTTGTAGTATTGTCACTTTTTAGCAGTTATACTTCTTGTCCTCAGTTTATTATCTTGCAAAACTTAATTCATTTGTTGAAGAATAGTTAAGAAAAATTTTATGTTATCGTGATAAAATTTGGTGTGAAAAGATAAACTCTGAAAAAATATTTATTATATTCGTACAATTCTCTTTTAAATTTTTACTATAATGTGGTAAAATTTAGTTAAAGCTAAAACAATATCTATAATATAATAGAAAAAATTGGAGGTATTTATTATGGAAAAAATATATACAACTGAACCTACTGAAATAGAACAGAAGGTATATGATATATTAGACGAGCTTGGTGTAGATTATGGTGTTGTAGAACATGAGCCACTATACACAGCAGAAGATCTTAACAAGATAAAAGAACAGGCTCCAGGTCTTCATGCTAAGAATCTATTCCTTAGAAATGCAAAAGGAAACAAATATTATCTTATAGTTGCAGAAGACGCAAAACCAGTCAATCTTAAAGAAGTTAAAAAACTTATAGGCAGCACAAATCTTTCTTTCGCATCAGAAGATAGATTAATGAAAGTATTAAAATTAGTTCCAGGAAGTGTAAATCCATTCTCTTTAGTTAATGATGAAGAAAAAGTTGTTGAACTTTATGTAGAAAAAGAACTTTTAACAGGGGAGCTTTTAAACTTCCATCCAAATGTAAACTACAAAACAGTAACTATATCTTTAGAAGGTCTTAAAAAATACCTTGATCATATAGGTGTTACTTTAAACGAAATAGAATTATAGGATTTGGAGTTAAAGGATATTTTTTATGGTAGCAACATTAGTAAATTGCGGCGTTATAATAGTAGGGTGTATAATAGGTCTTTTTATCAAAGGCGGTATACCAGAGAGATTTAACAAGATTATAATGAACGGATTGGCACTTTGTGCGATGTTTATAGGTTTTTCGGGAGCATTAGAAGGTAATAATACGATAATCACTATAGTTTCTATGGCTGTTGGTGCGTTAATCGGTGAGCTTATAAATATCGATAAATGGCTAAATAAACTTGGAGAAACAATACAGAAAAAACTTGATAAAGGTAATGGAAAAGAAAGTAGAATTGCAGAAGGTTTTGTAAATGCTAGTTTATTATTCTGTGTAGGTGCGATGTCTATAGTAGGTGCGCTTCAGGCAGGACTTGCTGGCAATTACGATACTATTTATGCAAAGACTGTACTAGATGGAGTTAGTTCTATAATATTCTCTGCTTCTATGGGGATAGGGGTTATATTCTCATCTGTGACAGTTCTTTTATATCAGGGTGGGATTACGCTATGTGCGTCGTTCTTATCTGGAATTTTAAGTCAGGCTGTTATCGCAGAGATGACTGCTGTTGGAAGTTTGATGATTGTTGGACTTGGACTTAATCTTTTAGAAGTTACTGATATAAAAATAGCGAATCTATTGCCGGGAATATTGGTGCCGGTAGTATTGGGACTAATAGGACTAGTGTAAAAATTTAATACGAAATATATAAAAGTGTGAGCGAAATTTTGAAAACAATTTTGTCGAATAATATCAATTCTCCTCTCCATGCAATCAAGTTGCATTGTCGAGTTCGAATTGATATTATAACCTCCAAAATTGCAGTTTTCAAAATTTCGCATCACGCTTTTTTATTTCCGTTATTAAATTTTGCTTGTCGGTGCGAGCTACTTGTGTTTAAGTTTTTAAAGGCTGCTTACAAAATAATCGTTAACAGTTATTTTTATATCTTCTGTATTAAATTTTTATCTTAGTTTTTTCTTATAATTATGTAAATATTTTACTTATATCCCTTCAAATTTTTGTACGATATAGAAAAATTGAAATTTCAATGCTTCCAAATTTACTCAAATTTTTTAGAAAAAAGTTAAAAAAATTTTTTTATCTGGATATGTTGGAAATAGATAATCTCAGAATAAAATAGTAAATACAGAAGTTTATACTTGTTTTTATTTGTTTTTAGTGGGTATTTATTATATAGATTATCGACAATGTGAATTTTGAGATTGAAAAATAAAAAACAAAAATTTTTTGTGGGTAATTTCTGTTATAATATATTATTGTGTGAAAGAACGAAAAAGAAAATTGAAAAGGGAGGATATTTTGGATGAAGGTTATAAAGAGAGATGGTAGTACGGTTCCTTTTGATAGAACGAAGATAGAAGTAGCTATTTTAAAAGCTATGAAAAACGGAAGTGGTATATATATTCCGGAGATAGCTTCAAATATATCAATAGATGCTGAAAAACATTTTGAAAACTTCAAGCCTACACCTACTATACATCAGATAGAGGTGTATGTTTACGAAAGATTAATTCACTATGGTCAGAAGGAAACTGCAAGAGCTTATGAAGGATATAGAGCTGTTCAGTCTTTCAAAAGACATGTAAATACTACTGATGAAAATATACTTGGATTAATAGCAAAAACAAATGAAGATATTTTAAAGGAGAATTCTAACAAGAACTCTATAATAGCTTCTACTCAGAGAGATCTTATCGCTGGAGAAGTTTCTAGAGATATAGCTAGAAGAAAGTTAATTCCTCCTCATATAGTACAGGCTCACGATGAAGGAGCTATACATTGGCATGATATGGACTATACTTTACAGTCTATATTCAACTGCTGCTTAATAAATATACAGGATATGCTTGATAACGGAACTGTTATAAATGAAAAGATGGTTGAGTCACCAAAATCATTCTCAACTGCTTGTACAGTTACAACTCAGATAATGGCTCAGGTTGCAAGTAATCAGTATGGTGGACAGAGTATAACAATAAAACACTTAGCACCATATTTAAGAAGAACTTACGATAAATTCTTCAAAATGTATATGGAAAAATATAATAACGAAGAGTTAGCAAAAGATATAGCTCACGATATGATGATGAAGGATTTAAAAGACGGTGTCCAGACGATAAGATACCAGTTATCTACACTAATGACAACTAATGGTTAATAAAATGGCCGTCCATATTGGAAACATTATGGATTATGAGATGGTGAACCTAGAAATCTAGGGTGTGTGTCTTAAGACATGCTATCGGTGAATACTAAGGTTAAACGAGGTGACACATGATAATCTATAAAGCAACAAACTTAATCAATAATAAAACTTACATTGGTCAAACTGTATTAGATTTAAATACTAGAAGAAGACAACATGAAAATAGTTACAAATATAAAAGTTGTTATGCTTTTTCTAGAGCTATTAAAAAATATGGCAAAGAGAATTTTAAATGGGAAGTAATAGACACAGCAACTACAATTGAAGAGCTCAATGAAAAAGAAAGCTACTACATTGAATTTTATAAAAGTTTAACTAGTCAAAATGGTTATAACCTAAAAGGTGGAGGAGATAATTCTTTTTTAACAGAAGAAGTTAAACAAAAGATTTCTAAAGCACAGTTAGGAGAAAAGAATCATATGTTTGGTAAAAAAGGTGAATTAAGTCATTCATCAAAAAGGGTTAAAAACATTACTACTGGAAATATATATGGAAGTGCGTCAGAATGTGCTGAAAAAGAAAGTATTAATTTTTCGCATGTCTGTGCTGTATGTAGAGGAGATAGAGGTTCTACTAATAACTGTGTATACAGATACATTGATGATGAAGGAAATATAATTCAACCAGAGAATAGTGCAAGTATAAAAAACAGACCAGTAAGAAATATTGATACCGACGAAATATTTAATACCGCTCAAGAAGCTGAAATATATTACACAGGTAAGAAGAGTGGAAATTTGAATAGAGTTTGTAAAGGTCAGAGAAAGACTTTTGCAGGTTATAGATGGGAATATGTATAAAGGTTTAATTATGTTAATACCGAGCCAAGTCTATAAGAAATTATAGAAAGGTGTAACGACTAAATTGGGTGAAATCCCTAAGAGGAATAATGTGAAAGCCATTGTTCCGTAGCGCCATCTACCTAAGTTACTTTATGTAATATGGTAAAGAGATAGTCTAGTCTTTATAGAAATATAGAGAGGGGAACGCAGGCCCCATTTGCTACAATATATCTTGAAATAGAAGAAGGAAGCGAATACGAAGAAGAAATGGCTCTTATCTGTGAAGAAATGATAAGACAGAGATTAGAAGGTATGAAAAACTATAAAGGACAGCAGATTGGTGAAGCTTTCCCTAAATTAGTTTACCTATTAGATGAACACAACTGCCTAGAAGGTGGAAAATACGATTATATAACTAAACTTGCGGCAGAATGTACTGCTAAGAGATTAGTTCCTGATTATCAGAGTGCTAAGATAATGAGAAGCAACTACGAAGGAAATACATTCCCTCCAATGGGTTGTAGAAGCCATTTAAGTCCATATAAAGATGAAAATGGAAACTACAAATGGTATGGAAGATTTAACCAGGGTGTTGTTTCATTAAACTTACCACAGATAGCTATAATGGCTGATAAAAATATGGATATGTTCTGGAATATATTAGATCAGAGATTAGAGTTATGTAAAGAAGCTCTTTTAGTTAGACATAATATGTTAAAAGGAACTTTATCAGATGTTTCTCCAATTCACTGGCAGCATGGTGCAATAGCTAGATTAGATAAAGGAGAAAAAATAGACAAACTTCTTGAAAATGGATATTCAACTTTAAGTTTAGGATATGTTGGAATACATGAAATGGTTCAGTCTATGTTAGGTGTTAGCCACACTACTGAAAAAGGTGAAAAATTTGCACTAAAAGTTATGAATCATTTAAGAAAGAAATGTGATGAATGGAAAGCTGAAACAGGATTAGGATTCGGACTTTACGGTACTCCAGCAGAAAATCTTGTTTACAGATTCTGTAGAATAGATAAACAGAAATTCGGTGAAATACCAAACGTTACTGACAAACTATACTACACTAACAGTTACCATGTAAATGTATGTGAAGAAATAGATGCGTTTAGTAAGTTAAAATTTGAAGCTCAGTTCCACGCAATAAGCTCTGGTGGATGTATTTCGTACATCGAGGTTCCAGATATGAGTAGAAACTTAGAAGCTGTTGAACAGGTTATAAACTATATATACCACAATATTCAGTACGCTGAAATAAACACAAAACCAGATGTTTGCTACAAATGTGGATATACTGGAGAAATAAAATTAGATGAAAATCTAGAATGGTATTGTCCTTCTTGTGGAAATAGAGATGAAGCAGATATGCAGGTTATGAGAAGAACTTGTGGATATATAGGAACTAATTTCTGGAATAAAGGTCGTACTCAGGAAATTGGGGATAGAGTACTTCATTTATAGGAGATGATTTTTAGAGAATGAGATATGAAAAAATAAGAAAATTTGATGTGTCTAATGCACCAGGTGTTAGATCGACATTATTCGTGACAGGATGTACTCACGATTGTAAAGGCTGCTTTAACAAGGAACTGCAGGATTTTGGAGCTGGAGAGGTTTGGACTCAAGAAGACGAGGACAATTTTGTTTCTTATGTAAAGAATGACAATGTTGTCGGAGTTAATATTTTAGGTGGAGAACCAATGCAGCAGGTTATGGATGACTGCCTTCCAAATCTGTTAAAGAGAGTTAAAGAAGAAACTGGTAAAAGCATCTGGCTTTGGTCTGGATATTTACTTGAACAGATTCTTGAAGATGAGAAAAGAAGAAAAATTTTAGAATATGTAGATGTGCTAGTGGATGGAAGATTTGAGATTGATAAGAGAAATATAAATCTTAAATATAGAGGATCTGAGAATCAGAGAGTTATTGATGTCAAAAAGACATTGATGAGTGATTCTGTAGTGCTTTATGATTTTGAAGAAATTTTGTAAAATTATTTTAGAATTATAAAAAATAAATAAATATATTAAAAATAGTAAAGTGTACAGCTTTTTAAAATAAGGTTGTACACTTTTTTTATTTATTTTTTTAGGATATGATTTTTTGATTTTTTAAAAATAGAGTTTTTCTTTTTTAAATATTTCAAAATAATTTAAGTGTGAAGTTAAAAATATTAAGAAGTTATGAAACTTTTGAATGCATAGTGAATTTTTTGTGGTTTTTCTATAGATTTTTTTGATTGAATACTTTAAAATAGGGTAGATATTTAATAGCGTAAAATAAAATATAATTTGTGTAGAAATTAATAGAAAGATTCGAATGTTTTAGGGGAATTCGAGTTGGTATGTTAATAAAAATTTTTTGAGGTTTAGGAGGTATTTAATGAAGAAAGTAATTTCAGGAGCATTGGCAGCAGCAATTATAACGAGCAACCTGCCACTACGGGTTTTAGCAGAGGAAGTTAACCCGATTGTTGAAGCAACAGATAGTACTGTTGAGCAGGAAAAAACTAGAACGGGATATATAGAGGTAGATATAAACTTAGATATGCCTATAAAATATAGTGATAGTTCTAAAATAAACGTCGTTTTAAGTGAGAGTGATTCAATATCTAATCCTATTTTATCTGTAGAATTAGGAAAAGCAGGTAATTATGATAGTAACGGATATTCTTATTCAGTTGAAGCGCTTGGCTATAAAGGAGTTGAAGAAGTTAAAGACGGAGGAAAGGTATACGTTTATAAAGTTAGATTTAATAATCTTACAGCAGCTAAAGGTAAAAATTATAACATTAATATAAATGGTAATGGGTTTAGAGGTATTGCAAGTGATATTGAGCTAAATGAATTCTCTAAAAAAGTAGTTGTAAACAATTTATATAATAGTGATAGTGCAAATATGTTATTTGGGAATATAAATAACGACAATGTAGTAGATGATAAAGACTATGAAACTATTTTTAATCATATTGGTACATCAGATGAGAAATATGATTTAAATAGAGATGGAAAAGTTGATATAACAGATCTTACTTATGTACATAAAAATTTAAATAAAAAGGTATCAGAAACATTAAAAACAGAAAACGTGGTACAGACGATAGATGTTGAAAAAATAGAACTTGAAAAAAGTGAAAATTTAACAGTAACAGGTTCTGTAAATGATTTACTAACTGGGTCAAATAATGGTTTAACAATAGAAAAAAAAGGAGAAGATTCTGCGAAACCGTTAGAAGTAAGTTTAAATCTTACTGGTTCAGAGAATACGCCTGGTGAGGATAGTACTACACCACAGTATGTAACAATGCAGACAATTGTTATAAAAGGTGGAAAGGTTGCTCCAACTGAAGGAACAGTTGTTGTAACAGATAGTGATGGAAAAGAAGTGAATTATGATTTTGGTAAAAATAATTCTAAACCAGAGGCAAAATCTTTCAATTTATTAAGAACAGAAAACAATGATACAACGACAGATAACAATAAAAAAGAAAATAAAAATATAGTAATAAATCTTAACAATAAGGTAGCAGTTGCAAAGATAACTATAAAGATAACTAATACTACTAAAGGTGATAGAAGTCTTGCTGATATAGCAAAAATTGAATTTATAAATGATGTTTATAAAGAAGCACAAAAACCAGATATGAATATACCAAAAGTAACTGAGGTAGAAACTAGTACAGCTACTGGTAGCGAACACATGACTCTGAAATGGAATCAAGAGAATAACATAACAGGTTATGAAGTAAAAATAGAAGAAATAGATGCTTCTGGTAATGCTTCTAGTAATGCAAAAGTATTTAGAACTTCTGAAAACTTCTTTAAATATAGCGCTGTAAAAGCTTATAGAAGATATAGAGTAAGTATACAGTCTGTAAATAGTGAATGGGAAAGTGGATATAATACTATGAAAGACGACGAAAAAAATGGAGTTATAGATAATATAGATCCAACAACTATGGGAACTAATGGTCAAAATGCAACATATAGTCCTAAAGCTGTAACTGATGATAATGGTATTGTAAATATAATGGTTGTTCCTGATGCTAAGCCAGAACCACCAGAAGGAATAAATATTATAAGTGGATATAAATCACTTGATATAAACTGGAAAGCTCATAGTTCAGCACAGAGTTTCGATGTTTATTATAAAAAAATAGATTCAGAAGAAGGTAATTCTACAAAAGAAGAAGTAATACCAGGATTAGAAGGGTTTACTAAAGCAAATAAAAATCCTATAACAAATACTACTCAGTTTATACTTTCTGATTTAGAAGATAATGCAAGTTATGAAATAAAACTTACTGCGACAAATCATTTAGGTACAAGTGGTGCAACAAAGAGCCATATTGGAACTACTATAGATATATCTATTCCAGTATCTCCAAATTACAACCTTATAAATACACCTAATGGATATAATGAGCTTACAAATAATATAGAATCGGTAGAATTCCCAACTCTTTCAGAGGATAAGCTTACTAATGGAGATATATCTATAACTGATAAGGATTGTGTTGTTGATAATGATTATACTACAGCATGGTCTTTAACAGACTGGGACTCTGGAGCATCGTATAAAAATAATAAAAGAGGTCCAATAGTAACATTCAAAGAAGAACATAAAATAAACAGAATAGCAATAATTTCTAGACTAGATGCATTTGCTTCAACTCCTAATAAAGCTGTTGTAAATGTTTGGGACTATGAAAATAAGAAATGGATAGAATATGATGCAAATGTTCAGAATATAAACAATAACGGATATTATACACTTATCGATTTACCAGAAGCAGTTAATGCAAGAAGAATACAGGTAAATTTATCTACAAGTCCTAGAAGATTAAGTATTTCAGAAATGAAATTCTATGAATACGATGATATTGAAAGTTCAGTTGAAAATTTATTTGAAGATGATTTAAAAGTCGAACTTAGAAAAAATAAAGATACTGGTGAAGTAGAAGTCACTCAGGGAGAAATAGATCAGATAAGAGAAAAGCTAAATACTCCTGATGAAAAAGGGGAATACAACCCTAGAAAAGACACTCTTTTAAATGAGGTTAAACTAGCTGAAACAATATTAAAAGATAAGAAACTTTCTGAAAAAGTTATATCTGTTGATCCACTTATAAATGGAAGTGGAGCTAATACAGGATACAATAATACTTGGCAGGCATTAGGATATAGTGTAAAAGCTGGTCAAAAGATAGATGTTTATATGGGTAGAAATGAGAATAAAAAAGTTGTACTAGCTTATGAGCAGCATTACGGTGAATCAGGTTCATATCTAAGCAAAGAAATTGAATTAAAACCAGGAAGAAATACAATAAGTATAGAAAAATTAAATAACTTTGATATTAACGTTGAAAAAGGTGGTAACCTATACGTCAGAGTTACAGATAATGTAGATAGTTCAAATGCAGAGATAAAAGTGAGAGTAAGTGGTGCTGCTGAAATACCTCACTTAGATCTTAACAATTATCTAGAAGATGTAGATTCTCTAGTAGGTTATCCAACTTCAGAAAAAGCATTAGAAATAAAAGCAAAATTAAAAACATACATAGAATCGCTTGAAACACATGTACAAACTATGCAGAGTAAATATCCTGAATCTGCTACTAAATCAGATAATACAAAAAATATATATACTTATGACAAAGATACTTCTGTTTTAAACTCTACTAATATAGAAGGAGATAGATTTACTCTTACACTTCCGGCACAAGATGTTTATGATGGAATCACAGAAGGAACAGATGGTGACATAAATAAACAAGTAGAAAACTTATATAATACAGTTTTAGCTTGGGAACAGATTATACAGATAACTAACGCTAAAAAAGGTGTATTTGAAAAAGTTGCTGATTTTAATGGTGATGGTCAAATAAATGCTGATGATGTTAACTCAAAAGACTATCAGAATAATAAAGCATCAAAGCGGAGAGTCAATGTTAAATACCAGAGAATGTTTATAGGTGCTTTCATGTATGCCAGTGGACACCATGTTGGTATAGACGTAGGAAGTTCAAAAGATTTAATGAAAGGTGTTCCATTCAAGTTTGATGAAAATGGTCATGTTATTAATCCAGATGAAGCTAGATTATTTGGATGGGGAATAAGTCATGAAATAGGACATAAAGCTGATATAGGAAATAGAACATATAGTGAAACAAGTAATAATATACTAGCCCTAATTACTCAGACTTTTGATGGAAAAGATAAATCTAGACTTGAAGAAAATGGAATTTATCCTAAAATATATAAAAAAGTAACAAGTAGTAGTGTGGGTGTTTCTCAGGATGCAGCAACATTACTTGGAATGTTCTGGCAGTTACAGCTTGCATATGAACCAGGATATACATCTGAAATGTTAAAGAGAAATAATGATGGTAATTTAACTAATGATTCATACTATGCAAAAATGAACAGATTATATAGAAGTCTTACAGACGCAGAAAAAGCTTTAGACAAAGACCAGTTATTAATAAGAAAAGCATCTGAAGCAGCTGGAAAAGATTTAACAGATTTCTTTGAAAGTTGGGGATTAGTTGCTGATAGCAAGACAAAAGCGGCTATTAAAGGATTATCAAAAGAAACTAAAAAAATACAGTATTTAAACGATGAAGCATACAGAAAAAGACTTACTAATGATTCAACAGCTTTAAATATGTCTAAAAACTTAACGGTAGATGCTTCATTTGAAGATGTAGAAACAAGTGAAAAGATAGATGATGGTTCAATTGTAAATAATAATTCTATAAAAATAAATATAGATCTTCCAGAAGAATTTAAAAAAGATAAAGATAAAATACTAGGATATGAAATAATTAGAAGTGACGGAAATACTTTAACAGAAGTAAAAGACGAATCTACTGATACTAAACCAGATGTAGATAATTCTGAAGGCGATAATTCTAATGGAAATACAGATGATAATACTTCTACAGTAAGAACTACAAATAATGAAGAATCTGGAGAATCAAACAACAACAATGGAAATGATGGTTCTACTGATAATTCTACAGAAGAAACAACACCTAATGATTCAGATAAAGATGAAACAACTTCAGATAAAAAATATAAAACAGAAATATTATATAGACCTGTTGGATTTGTAAATGCAGAAGATGGGAAAGCTACATTTACAGACGATATATCTCCTATAAATAATAGGGCGATGACTTATAAAGTAGTAGCTTATGATTACAATCTTAATGCTACAGCTGAATTTACAATAGGAAGTATAAAAATGAGCCATGATGGTAAAATAGATAGTTCTAATTTTGTACTAAAATCTAATCTTAAGTCTGGAACAACTTCAAGTAATACAAAAAATGAAAATACTGTTGAAGATAAAGGTATAGATGCAATAAAAGATAATAACTTAAATACTTCTTTCAAAGGTGAAAAAATTACATCCGAAGAATACAAAAAAAATCCTCATAAACAGGAGGGAATAGATGTAAATGCTGATCCATATGTAATAATGGATTTACAGGGAAGTAAAGCTATCACAGGATTAAAATATACAAAATCATCTGATGCCGTTTCAAAATTATCGCTAAAAAGATTGATAAATGCTGTAAAAGGTGAAACATCTTACAGTCCAATATCAAAATATGAAATATCTATAAGTGATGATGGTGAAACTTGGAAAGTAGTATCTGAACCTGAAGCTACATTTGAATTTGGGCAGAAAACTGTACTTGGCGGACAGGATGATGAAAATACAGCTACTGTAATATTTAAAGAAGATGGTAATTTATGCACATATGAAGCAAGATATGTGAAATTAGTTGCAAAAGATGCTACAAATGTGGATATAGCAGAAGTTTCTCTTTTAGGAACTACAGGAGATAATATAGAAATAGGTGCTGTAAATGAAACAGATAATACACTTACAAATGGAATAGGTAAGTTAGAAGAAGATGTACAATTTGAATCAGGAGAAAAAATACCTAAAGGTTCTATAATTGTTACAGGTGAATACAAAGGTAACCCTGCATTCAATGTTCCGCTATTAATAGATGATGAGAATAAAACAATAGAAGGTACATTCTTACTTATGGCCAATGTTCCGGAAAATGCTCCTCTTGGAGAAGTTGATTCTGGTACATGGATTTACTATACTGAACCTGAAAACTTCAATAAATTAAGTAGTAGCGTTAAAGCTGAACTTTATAGATATAATTATCTTGATGAAACAGGAAGTCCACAAGGACAGAGATTAGTAAGTGATACACTATATAAAGAGCTTCCTGGAAGTTATAATGATTTAGATAATATAACTTTCTCAAATATAGGAACAGTTTCTAGAACAAAATCACCTAAAGTCGTAAAATCTATAAATACTAAAGATTATAATTTAAAAGAAGATAAATAGGTTAAAATAAAATAATAAATCTGAGTGGGAGGTATTATGAAACAAAATAAAAAGATAATAAGTACTGCTATTGCAGCAACATTACTTTCAACGAGTGGAATTGCTGTTATGGCGAGTAATAATAGTATAAAAAATAATGAAAATAATCAAGGAAACACTATAAAAGCAACATTTTTAGGAAGTAACGATTCATTCAGCTTAAGTATAGACTCAGTTGGTGTAGTAAATGCGTTTTATGTATCGATAGATGTAGTTAAATTAAGTGGAGATATAGCTTTCAATAGAAATTGTTATAAATTAGGAAATGAAAAAGTAACAGCAAAACAAAGTGTTAATGTAGTTAATGGCTCTGATGACAAAATTACAATAAAAATAGCTGTAATAGCTAATAATAATGGAAATCTTTCTGATAAAGATGGAAATCTTAATTTAGGGACAATAAATTTAAGTAGCGGAAGTAAAGATTCAGAATATAGAATAGATCATATAGAAGTTCAAACAAGTACTGGAACTAATCCAAGTGAAGCTAGTAATAACTTAAATGAAGATAGTAGAAAAGCAGTAACTTTGAATAAAGATATTAATACAGGTGGTTCAACTGGCGGTGGCTCAACTGGTGGTGGCTCAACTGGCGGTGATTCAACTGGTGGTGATTCAACTGGTGGTGGCTCAACTGGCGGTGGTTCAACCGGTGGTGGTTCAACTGGTGGCGGTTCTTCAAAACCAGAAGAAGAAAAACCTCTAGAAAACAACATACAGCTATTCAGCATGTCAGGAAAAGACAGATACGAAACATCAACAAAAATAAGTAAAACAGGATGGACTTCTGGAGCGAAAAACGTAGTAATCGTAAACGGAAACGAAAAAAACATGGTCGATGGACTATCAGCTACATCTTTCGCAACAATAAAAGACGCACCAGTCCTACTATCAAACGGAAAAACACTTCCTGCTAGCACAATAAGCGAATTAAAACGTCTAAACCCAACAAACGTATATGTAATCGGTGGAACAGCATCTATGCCAGAAAGCGTAGTATCTAGCATAAAGAGCAATACAAAAGCCACAGTTACTCGTATAGGTGGAAGCACAAGATATGAAACATCTCTTGCAATAGCTAAACAGATAGACAAAATAGCGGATGTAAGCAAAGTATACATAAGTAGTGGAACTGGGGAAGTAGATGCACTATCAATAGCTTCAGTTGCAGGTAGAGAAAAAGCTCCTATACTTTTAACAAACGTAAACTCTATAGACAACAAAACTTATGACTTCATAAGATCAGAAAGCATAAAAGACGCTTACTTCATAGGAGGAGATAAGAAAATATCTAATTCTGTAATAAATCAGGTTGATAAAATAGTTTCTGCTGATGTAAGCAAAAATAGAGTTGCTGGACGGAATAGAAAAGACACTAATGCAGCGATAATTAAGAAATTCTACACAGGAAGCAAATTAAACGGTGTAGTTGTTTCTAAAGATGACGTGATAATAGATGCTCTTACTGTAGGAAGCTTTGCAGCTAAAAACGATATGCCTGTTGTAATAGGTAGAGAGTCATTAAGTACTTCTCAGAAAAATGTACTATCTAGCAAAAACACAGAAAAAGTTTATCAGGCTGGTGGAGGAGTTAAAACATCAGTAATAAACAACCTAAAAGAGCTATTAGGCACTAAAAAATAATAAATTGAAAACATATATAAAACTATATAAAATATTAAAAATGTATAATATACGAGATTAAAACATATTAGGAGCTGTTATGAAATATTTACTTTTGTAGCAGCTCCTTTTAATTTGTAGACTCTGCAGACACACTAAAATATCAGAGAAATATTTGTGTGATTTAGGAATAAAATCTATAAACAAAATTTATATTTTATTTAATTATCAATTAATTATTATAAAATTTCACAAAAAGGTGATTTATTGGTATAATATAAAGAGTATCTGTCAATAATATAAAATTAACTGGATAATTGATTTTTTGGTAGCTTAATTAAATTATCCAAGTATCTAAGCAAAACATGCAGAAAAACAAAAGTACATAAGGAGGGCAATATGAATTTGAGATCTAAATTTATCGGTATTATACTTGCTGGGATATTATCGATTTCAATGACATTCACTGGATGTTCATCGAATACAACAGATGAAAATTCATCTAATAATTCGAGTACATCAACAAGTATTCCATCTTCAGATAGTGATGCATCAAATTCGGCATCTGATACGGCAGAAGATCAGAGCGATAAGTCTCGGTCGAATAACGACACATTGTCTGATGGTGATGTACAAATTCACTTTATCGATACAGGAAATAGCGATGCAATTCTAATAGATGATGGTGGAGTTGCGATGCTTATCGATGCAGGGGACAACGATGACGAAAGAGCGGTAGTAAATTATTTAAATGGACGGGGAGTAAAGGATATTAAATATCTTGTTTCTACTCATGCACATGCAGACCATGCTGGAGGACTAGATGAGGTAGTTAAGAAATGCAAGGTAGAGAATGCATTTGTTTCTAATGGTGATGCAGATACTCGTACATATAGAGATTTTATCATGGCGCTTTCAGATAAAGGGCTAAACCCTACAGTACCTCTTGAAGGGAAGAAATTTAAGCTAAAAAATTCTTATTTTGAAGTTTTCAACACTAATGGAGGTAGCACTACAAATAATGAATCTCTTGTAGTTCTACTAACTCATGGAAAAGACAAAATGCTATTTACGGGTGATGCTGAGGAAGAAGTTGAATATGAGATTTTAAACAAGATGCCAGATGTAGACTTATTAAAAGTTGGACATCATGGTTCACATAGTAGTACGACAGATGCATTTTTAGATAAGACAAAACCAGAGTATGCAGTTATTTTATGTGGAAGAAATAACAAGTATGGACATCCTCATAGAGAAACTATGCGGAAGTTAAAAGATAGAGGAATAGATGTTTATAGAACTGATGAGAGTGGAGATCTACTATTCACATCTAGCGGAAATGGTATAAAAACAAATTCTAAAAAGGGCGATTACAATTCTGGTAGCAATTCTACAGATGAATATTCATCAGATCCTTCATATGAGTCTGGATATTCAGAATCTAATTCATCTGATGGCTCTGACAATCTAAAAACTGTGTATTGGACTAAGAACGGTAAAGTCTACCACAAGTACAGAGATTGCTCAGGACTCAGAAAGAGTAAAAGTGTCTTATCAGGAACTATCTCAGATAGTGGAAAGCAAAGACTTTGCAAAATATGCGAAGGAAGATAGTCTAAAAAAACTAAATTTTAATGACTTAAAAAGAAAAACGATAAACTCAAAAAGGAAAAATTTTATTATAGAGAATGTTTAAACATAAAAAAGTACTCCAAATTCAATCGGAGTACTTTTTTTATTTGCGTTTTAAAATTGTAATCTTTGAAATTTATTTTAAGACTCTGAATACGCCAGTCACGACACCTATTATCTGAACCTGAGAATCTTCAAATATAAAAGGTTCCATAAATTCATTTTCTGGCTGTAATCTAATCTTGCCATCTTCTTTGTAGAATGTTTTAACTGTAGCTTTTTCATTTTCTACTAATGCAGCTACCATTGTACCATTTGCAGCTGTATTTTTCTTATCAACAACTACATAGTCGCCGTCTAATATACCGGCATTTATCATGCTCTCGCCCTTTACTCTAAGAACAAAGTTATCCTTTCCGCTGACAAGAGATGCTGGTAGAGGTATATATTCCTCTATATTCTGTTCAGCAAATATAGGCTCACCAGCAGTTATCTGACCTATAAGAGGTAAGTTTATCATTTCCTGGTGTAATCCCATAATATCGTCTTCATCTCTAGCTTTATCTAAAACTTCGATAGCTCTTGGCTTAGTAGGGTCTTTTCTTATATAACCTAATTTCTCTAATTTGTTTAGATGAGAGTGAACAGTAGAAGTAGATCTTAAACTTACTGCATCACAAATCTCTCTAACAGCAGGTGGATAACCTTTCTTAGAAATTTCGGATTTTATGAACTCTAGTATTGCTATTTGTTTGTCTGTTAAATTTGAATACATATTAATTCCTCATTTCTTTATTTAATTGCTTTATTTAACTCAATATCTTAACTTATTTTTATTGAATGGAACATAGCTAATTATTTGCCTTAATAAAGTCAAAATTTTTATTATTTATAATTATATAATATCATATTTAACGGTAGGATACAAACATTTATTCGTCGAGCAAGTGTTCGTTTTTTATTTTTCAGTGTCATCATCTATTTCATTTTCTTCATCGATTAAGCTTTCAAAATCTTCATCTATTATGTCGTCGTTTTTATCGTCTTCTAGCCATTCAAAGTTCTTTACTATATCTCGTTTGACGTGTTTTTTGTGAGCTGCATAAAGCTGCGTTGTAGTTACGTTGTCGTGATCAAGTAAGTTTTGAACATCGTATATTGTAAATCCATTTTGGATTAGAGAAGTCGCTGCAGTTGCTCTTAGTTTATGCGGGCTGTATCCTTTATCTCTAGTTGTACACATAGATATAGAAGTGTACTTTTTAACTAGGGAAGTGATAGCTCTTTCTGTCATCCTTTTTTTCTGTAGAGATAAGAACAATGCATCTTTGTGTTCTTCGGGAATATCCTCGCTATGAGGTCTTTCGTGATTGATGTAATCTAATACAACGTGCTCACAAGTTTTATTTATAGGCATTAAAACTTCCTTGCCCCTTTTTCTAAAAATAGTGAACTCACCACGAGAGAAGTTAAATGAAGAAATATTTAGCTCTCTAAGCTCATTTAATCTAAGTCCATATGTAACAAATAGTGCCAAAATTGCTTTGTCCCTAAGTTTAGTCTTTTTCCAATAGACTTTTTCCTTTTCTGTAAGTCCTTCCCCAGTTTCTACAGCATCTAGCATAACTGCGACTTCATCAATCTCAAGCCTTTTTATAGCGTCTGGCTGCGGTTTTGGTAGCTTTATCGGGTTGAAACCATCAGTTATATTCTCTTTAAGTTGCTCGTTTCTATAAAGGAATTTGAACAGAGTAGAGAGAGATGATTTTT
>OGEP01001395.1_pt1 | contig 26578 bp, 21 predicted proteins | sample 1570721 | NCBI WGS metagenome assembly OGEP01 (sample SAMEA2582131, study PRJEB24529) | metagenome | biome: Human gut stool | place: China | collected 2011 | reverse complement strand
GCAGACTTCTTGTAGCTCGATTGTCATTTACCTGACTTAGCAACATTGCTCTTCTTGCAACGGATCCAGCTGTTGAGCCGATAAACACATGGTCCTCAGAAGTGGAAGTTCCTCTTATTTTTGAAGCCAATTCAAAACAGGTACAGCAATCAAGGTGCACACCATCGCAAAGATGGCAACCAAACAACCGGCTCCGTCCAGATCGGAAGAGTCGCTTATTAGCTTGGTCATCAGGAAAAAACACAAACTGACAATCACCGCCAAAAGCGCAATTCCTGCCCACCCCCATAAAAACATAATCAGAACAAAAGTGACCAGTGTCGACATACAGCCTCCTCTGCGCATTCAGAAGGCTGTTATAAGTCCGACACTGTCGCACTCAGATTCAGGCAACAACCAATGGCGTTAGCAGGCAGTTCTGCTTGCAAGGTCACCGTTTCGAAGCGCTTAACTACGAGGTCGGCCAGTCGTATTTAGCAAATGAACCTATGTAGTCCGCCCAGAATTTCGTCATATCTTCCGTGCAAAGACTATCGAACAACCTCTCCTGATCCGTTGCACCGGCCTTGGCAAATATCGATAGCCACAGCAACTTGGCCGTTGGATTGCTTCCGAGCTGCCGAGGGGCACTCTTATCCGATGTCGACTTGTTGCCGTTTGAAATGTTTTCCGAAGTGTTGATGAGCGCCAGATTGCCGAAGTGGTGCAGTTCGTTCCTGCCTACCAAATCCGCCGTATCCTGTGCGATCCAATGTTCAATCTGTGAACGCGACACGATGCGCATCTTATCGGGTTGGTCCTTTCTGTAAACTTTAGACTCGAAGTCCTCGCGGAAAGCTTTCAACGGGTCGTTTTTCGAGCCTTCTATTTCTAAAAAATCCTTGAAGAGACCGGAATGCTCGTGCAACTGAGATTCCAAATACGAAAACCTACTACCCGAATCAACCCACAGCAACCAATCAGTGAAAAAGAGCTTCCAACGAACGCCGTTTTCGGGATACCTCCAGGCTTCAAATTCCGCGTCCGACTCATGGCACTTTTCAATAACTTTAAACTCGTCGATGACAGAATCTTTGAGCTTATCTACCCCTTCGTCTGCGCCGAGCTTTATCACGCGTTCCGTCATCGAGCCTGGCTCATTCGGACAGTTGAATCGCTTCAATCCCCATAGCAGCAAGCGTAAGTAACCGCGCTTGAAGCTTTTGTTCACTTGATCAGAGAGAATCTTGGCCGAGCGGTACTCTGAAACGAAAGCCTCTGCGCTCTCTGGGAAACGTCCGCCCGGGCATACCTCCTGAACGGCAGTGTGAACCAGCGACAATAGCCAATACTGCCCCGAATACTGGTACCCGTTGGCGGCATAGAAAGTGTCGATCAACAACTCAAACGGCTTCTTGGAGTTACTGTCACGATTCTTGAAATCATTTGCCTGACGTGCAACGATCGCCGCAATCCAGAGAACAGACATGAAACGCCAGACGTCCTTGTGCCGCTCCTGATCGAGCTTGTCGTCATCGACACCCAGATACTTACCGACAACGATGCGCTCGTGCAGGCCGCGATACTCGGTCTCGCCAGGTCTCGGACGGATGTTGAGCGTCTCGTACTTCGCATCGTCTGCGCCTTTGACTTTGGTCGAACGGAATACCTCGTTGGCAATCACGAAGAGATTCTCGAAATCGATGACAAAACGCTTTTCATCCGAGCTGTCATCTTCCTCGGACTCCGTGACTTGGATTAGCTTCGTCTTCAGTGCGTGACGCGCATTCGCAACGATGGCGTTGAATTTAAGGCCGCCGCCCCGATCGTCGGGCTCGGATGCTTCAGTCTTTGTTGCGAGCTCTTTGTGCATGGCTTCGAGGATACCTTTTTCTTCCGTCTGAGGAGTGGTACGAAGCAAACCGGCCACGCCGGTCCAGAGCCGGTCAAAGGCAAGACGCTCGGCATCTGTTGCAAACTTGAGTTTTTCAACCAACGTCGCCTTGGCAATGTCGATGGAACGCAAGGCCTGTCCTCGCATGTTGACGATTTCAAACATGGCAGGCCCCTCGTAGGCATTCCGATCGTCAATGGGCAGAATCACACGCAAAACGCAGACGCTCTTGCGTATGCAGTCGATGAACTTCTCAATCGGCGAGATCCCCTCTTCCTTCGATAAAATCTGTCTCTCTCTCACGGCCTCGTTGATCTTGTGGCAAACGGACGAGAGAATCTTCTCGCTAATTTTCGGTCCTCGGATATCGTTCCCCTCTTCCAACGTCAGGTTGGCGTACTCCCTGATGAGGGTGGGATCCCACTTACGGAATTCTTCTTCCGTAACCGAAAATTCAGGATTTTGTTCCGTATCCGCTTCTCGTCGGCCGAGCACCGCCAGAAGCACATCTATGCCCGTCAAGCGCTGTTGCCCGTCGAGCACTTCCAGCTTCTCTCGTTGGTGACAGACAATCGTGCCGAGAGAATAGCGGCAGGTCTCGTCTTCACTGTAACGAGTAAAGTGCGTCACAAGGTCCTGTACCAACACTTCGATCTGTTTATCCGTCCAGCAAAACGCTCGCTGATAAGCTGGCACAACAAGGGCCTCAGCACTTGTCGGATCGATCGCTTGAAGTTCGGCCACGGATAACAAACTTGCCTCAAACTTCGAACTCATTTTGACTGCTCCTGGTTGTCCTGCACAATGACGAAGCTTTCGGCTTCAACGTAATCGCGGTAAGTCTGCTGTCGGTCACCCACCATCGCCCAACTCACCATATCGGGACTTGTCAGCCGTTCGAGTTCGCGGCGACACTCGGCAGGACTATTGGTGCGATACGGTATCGTGATCAAATTCTCCATGGGGCTTCCCAGCTTGAAAAAAGCGACCTGTCGGCTGCCTTTCAACATGCCGAAAACAAGGATGTCTTTCTTGACATTGTCACGCTTGACCGTCAACCTCACCTTCAGGCGTTTGAAAAGGCGTATATACGATTGAACGTAGACAAGAAAGTCCATGTCCTTGTTGTAGCTTTCAATGAGACCATTAACGTCCTCGTCGAACGGGGCCTCGAGATTCGGTCGAACGGACGCAAAGCGATCAAGCCAGCAGACTGCCGCCTGTACGGCAATTGCATGACTGTCATCGAAATACCACCCCTTGTTGAGCACCATGTCGCGGAACATATTACGGAAAGGTTCCTTCGAATCCTTACTCGATTCGTCCTCAGAAGTTGTGCTGAACCACTCTGAACTGTAGAGCGCTTCAACAATGCGCTGGTAGTAGGCAAGCGTCTGAAAAAAAGGTAGCCCAGGTGTCACGGGCGACATCAGATCTGGTAGGAAAGTGTTTCCCGAAGATTCGTGTCCTACCCCCGTCAGCTTCAGTTTCTCGTCAATGACGAGGTTACCCTTGTAGGTCCCGTGGATGCCTTTAAGCTTTCCGACGTTTGATTTATCCCAGTGCATCCAATAGGCCGCGCCCAAGCGAATCAGAAGCAAACCGATGACAGTTTTTCTGAAACGCTCGTAGCGCTCTTCAGTTGCAGTCAGCGTCTGCCAGATGCCTTTAATCTTCCTGAGAGGGTCGCCTTTTTCATCTGTCAGGTCCACTTTCTCGACGGCATGCGCTATGCGAAGGTGATAGGCCTTGAGCATATCAACGAGCTGCATGTCCTTGCCGCGATTGTTTTCGCATTGGAAAAAGAGCTCGGCATCGTATCGGTTTTTGATGATACGCACGGCCAAGGCACCGTTCGTAAGTGCGTAACTCAAGCGTTTGAACTCGCCCTCGAAAAATTCGATGACATAAGTGGGAACGTCTTCCGGCTTGCCGTTACCGCCTTGATCATCCTCGGCACGGGTTGGCATGGCCACCTGCTCGCTGAGTTCTTTGACACGCAGATACTCCGCCATCTGTTCACGGTAAATCGTTGCGATGTGCTCCTGCGTCTGAGGCTGGCGGTACTCGTATTGAGGCTGCCATTGTTCGGCATCCCAATCCTTATCGTCGCCTGCAGCGTCTTGATCTGGCTCCGGCCTATTGTGAAGCAATTTGATCAGACCATTGCGTGCATTGACGATTTTCTCTGTCTTGATCCGCTCCGTGGTGTCCAGAAGCGCCTTAATGAGAATCAGAAAGCTCGTCAACCTTTGCTGACCGTCGATAAGCTCCAGTTTGCTGACTTGCTGAGTCTCCCGGTCGTAATAAACCTGAAAACAGATCGTGCCGTAGTAATACTTGGCGCCTTCATCGTACTTTCCTGTCTCAGGGTTGTAGCGGAAGCTATCGAGATCGTCCAGCAGTTTGCGAACCTCGCTGATCGACCAGCGGTAAGGACGTTGATACGGCGGGATATCGATGGGCGGACGGCTGGGAAGAAAGCTACGGGTGAGAACTTCTAGAAGCGTTGATTCGTGAAAATCTGACAAATCGAGACCGGTACTCATGGGATTGCGGGAACTGGTGGGGCCAAAATGATGCGGCGCCGTTTGGTAGCGGATTATGCGCTGTCTTGCAAAATTTAATGACGGCTGCAGTGTTTGAAAGGCAGGTTGCTTGAGGGTCAACAAGTTCAGATTTTACGTCCGATCGAGAGCTGTTGAAAACTCAAGCGCTTTACTTCGGCTACAGCATACATAAAGTATTAATGCGAGAAGCTACATGTCAATTTCAATTGTAAAAACTGCCGACGCCCCACAAAAGAACGCCGGCACATATATTTATAAATAAATCAATATGAAATAAATTCTTCAGCCTTAACTCGAACCATTTTATAGTTTATAAATTTCAAGAAACTTCTCAACAAGCTCTTTTGTTCTATTCTCAATATCCGAGATTGTCCATGAATCTTTTTCTGCTAATGTTTTATTAATCTCTAAGCCATTTTTGTATCCAACATAATGATTGTCTTTTTTTCTATCTCTTTTATCAACAAAAGGCAAATTACTCAAGCTAGAATTGTAGGCCGTAATAGTTAAATTTCCAATTTTATGAACATATTCATCCAGATATTGATTTGCTAATGCTCGATCACCGTTAGCAATCATATTTACCCAAGAGTCTGGAATATTCTTACCCTCTGGGAAAATATGTTCGATACTCCATTTAAAAATTTTTTTGTTGTTCTTATATTCGTATTTAGCCCATAAATCCGACCAAGTTTCTCTTGTCATAGATCTTTGCGCCAAATCACAAAGAACAAATCGAGCAACACCAACGTTTTCTTCATAGATGTTCCCGCTCAACTTAGCCTTAAACAACTCATCAGAAGCCGACCATTTTTTTAACTCATTACGCACAAAGAGATCTATGCCTTCTCCAACTAAATTTGTTTCTTCTATTTTGGAAATAATATCCATGAAAATCCGATTCAAATCCCTAGTATTCGGAACATCGGTGATATTCCTGCGAACAAAAAATTTAGTTAATAACCTAATATTGTTCAATATTGATTCATCGCTTAAGATAAGCTTGGCCTTGTTTTTAAAAAAGTAAAGCAGCAATAGGTACGATGGAGAGCCCTGGATTCTATTCAAATCCATTAAAGCATCCGTAAACTTAGTCTTCTCATCCGAACTCAAAATCAAATGAGAATAGATCCTTCCAGCTTCAATAACATCAGCCAAAAACTCTGCCAAATCACCTTTGATTAAATTTTCAAAAATTGCCAATAAATTTGACCGAGTCGCAATGGATCCTAAAGGATCTTTCTTGGTAGATCCAGATGATCTATATGGTTCATTCAAACGGTTTTTGAAAGCATTGTAGTAATGGCGGAAAAATCTTTCCTGTGTAGCATAGTTATCAGTCAAATACGACAATAATGTCTGCCAATCTTCAAAACATTCATCACTATTGAGTTGCTTCTCTTCAGCATTCGCAAGAATCAAATTCTTCATCAAATCAATAGCTGTTAATGGAGCTCCACGATTATTTAATGACTCAAATAACGTATACGCATCAGCATGATTCTCAACTTCAATTTTTACTAAGATAGCTTTTGATAATTTTTTCTTGACCTCTAAAATTGTACCTACTGGATTGTCAGAATTTTTTATATCGTCTTCTAAACATTTTAGAAAATATTTGTAACATTTAGCAATTTTCCTATTTCCATAATTCTTTTCTTTCTTGGTGTCTATCAGTTTACTCTCTCCCATAACACACTTAAAATCTGCAAGATTATAGTTTTGGATCTGAGGACATAAAATTAATCCACTAGGAGATTCTTTGCAGATCAATGATTTCTTGAGTGAAATCAACTCATCTCTATCATCTTCATCAATCTTCTCTTCATGCTCTTTCAGTTTGGTATAAATCGCAGCCAGCAGTAGGCAAATCGTTGTTAAACGTTGTTGCCCATCAACCACTTCCAATGGATTAACCTGAAAAGCATCTTTCGGGTTATTTATGCAAATAATTGACCCAATAAAATAACCAGCTTCATTTTCATTAATATCGTTATACAGATCACGCCATTGATTTTGCCCCCAAGTATACTCTCGTTGATATTTGGGAATAGAGTAATAAAAATTTGACTCCTTACGAATGAGAATTTCAATTTGATAATAATTAACAGAGCGAATCATGTCATTTACCTATATTTAAATGCCAAATCAGATAAATAGGTCTGCTGGAAATTAATTCAAGTCCATATTCACCGAAAAAGACATACTTCTGGGCAACACACGTCACAACATTATAAGCACTTCCCATCAGCTTACAGCATCCATATCATCAAGCATGCAGTTCGATTCATGAAACGTCAGCGCGTATGTTCGCCTTCTTTGAAATCATGCTCAATTGCCTCGTTGAGGCTATCTGCCAGAATGTCAGAAGAGCAACTGTTAGCTTGATCAGCGTTTGCCGTAGCAGGCAATAGTGGCCCTGTTCGTCAGACGCTTCACCCGGAAGGAAACAACGCCAGCGCTTAAGCTAATCGACAATATCGGTACTATGCTGTGTTCTGCACGATGGTATCCACCGACTTGAAGCCGCTGCTCCAGATGTCCTTTACCAATCAAAATGGATTCTCTATGCTGAATGATACACAGCCTTTAATCTCATTGGCTATCTATCGATAAAATCCCCGAGAAGTTAAAATTTTAGTAGCCTCTCGCTCAATGTCTTTTTCACATATTGTATTTCTTTGCTTATTTCATTTTCGTGCTTTTGCTATCTCATAACGTTTGAATTTTTTCACTGCTTACCTCTTGTTCCAATTTCCCCACACTTCAACGCCACCCCATCCCGCTACAATCGAATCCGTCAGTACTTTTCCCGCGAGGTAGCTCATGCTTAACCGTCGTCTCCATCTGGCCATTGCCCTTTCCTCGGCGTTGCTTCTTGCCGGCTGCGCCGGCTCTCCCGAACGCTCCGAGTTCGTCGAGATCGGAAACAACACCTATACGGTCAGCGCCTCGAGCGACTCCACCGACAACGGCGGCATCGTTCGCGTTGAACTGATCAAACAGGCTCAAGAGTTCTGTGCGGACAAGGATCTCAAGTTCCGTTTGCTTAAGTCTCGCTTCAATGACAGCAACGACGACAAGAGTGCCACGGCGACCATTGACTTCGTCTGTGCATCACCTACGACAGCTTCAGCCAATCAGCCTCCGCAGCCGGATCCCAGAGATGAAGTCCCCTCAACCAAAGTTCCTTCAGTCCTAGTTCCATCAGCTCAAAAGCGTTAAGCAACGCAAGCCGATCAATAGCCAAAGAAACCGCAGGCGATCTGCAAAGCACATAGACCGCTGGCGGTCTCTTTTTGTGATCAATTAGCCTTCGACAGATCATCGCACCTCGTCGTTGGGCACGTTGAAAAATAGTCACGCCGCATCGCCCGCTCCGTTGTCAAGCGACTGCACGTTTGCGCACAAAACACGGGATATTTGAGCCACCCGAGTAAAAAAATTAATTACCAGTTAAAAGCTTGTTTTTCTTGGCTTCTCTAAGTCGATAACTGTCTCCCATAATGGTTACCGAGGTGCAGTGGTGCAGCAGTCTGTCGAGAATGGTAGTTGCAACCGTCGGATCCCCGAAGATCACACCCCAGTCGTTGATGGCTCTGTTATTTGTCAGAATGATGCTTTTGTGTTCGTAACGCCTGCTCACCAGCTGAAAGAACAAGTTTGCATTCTCTGTCGAGATCGGCAGGTAGCCGACTTCATCGATGATCAATAGCTGAGGTTTGCTCAGCATTGCCATCTTCTCGTTAAGCATGGATTCCTTCTTGGCTTTCTCCAGCATGTTCACCAGTGCGGCAGCCGTAATAAACAAAACCGAGTAGCCTTTTTTCATAGCTTCACGCCCCAGCGCAATTTCCAAATGCGTCTTGCCCACTCCCGGTGGTCCAAAGAATAAAACATTCTCACCACTAGCCACCCATTCCATCTTTGCCAACTTCCGGATTGTTCCCGGATCAACTGCTGGCTGCGCTGCCAAATCAAACTCGTCCAGAGTACAGGCACGAGGAAAGTGTGCAGCCATCGTAGCCAATTTGATGCGATTGGCATCTCTTTGCTCTACCTCCTTGCCTAACACGTATTCCATTGCTTTCCTCGGCGTCATCTTTGCATCCGTGGCTGTTTGCATTAGCTCAAGCATGTGGTCGCGCATGAACGCCAACTTCAGCCGCGCAGCCATTCGCTGCAAGCGTTCGTCCGTGATTAAATCTACTGGCAAATGCACGGGAGTCGCTTTCAACGGAACGGCTTGTAATTTGTGAGGTTCTGGCTTCCTGCTGTTCCTTCTTTTGGCTTCCTTTCTTCGCAACCTCCCACGGAAAGGCCTTGAAGGCGTAGCCGAAAGGGCTATTCGTGGGAGGTTGCGTGCCGACGCGGTTTACGATGCTGCCGTCGGCAACAGCATTAGCCGATCGTTAAAACGGTATGGCCTCATCCTCCGTCTCTGACTTACCATCGACAGCTTCGCAGTTGTAGGTTGCTGCATAGACAGCATCAAGCGACTCCTGACGTCTCTTGGCTTGCCATTTTGCGTAGTATCCCCAGACACGTACTCGCTCCGCCTTAGTTAACCCTCGGCAGAGCTCTCGCAGATTCGCAACCATGCTCCGTGTCGCATCGTTTAGATTCGATTGTTCGGCCAGGATTACCTTACGAATTCTTTGCATGTTCGGCCTCCTGTCGGATTTGAGCCATGGCGCCATACTTATCGCGCATTGATTTGCCGTTCAGTTCGATGATGTAACTCTGGTTAATCACTCGATCCATGACGGCGTCTGCCTTGATTGGATCACTGAATTGCCCGTGCCATTGCTTGATCGGAACCTGGCCGACAATGATCAACGATCGAATTCCCAGAACAGTCAAGAAATCAGACGCGGTCTTGTCGTCCATTGCCTCGATACCAAAGTCATCAATGACCAGCAATTGCTTGTTAAACAGGGAATTGCGTAGATTGCTTACTTTGTTGTTGGCCTTGGCAGAATCAATCTCAGTGATCAGTTGCGCCATGTTGTAGTAGCTGACTGTGTAGCCCCGTGCATACATGCCTGATAAGCCAACAGGCTTGCGATGTAGCTTTTTCCGCAACCGGTGGCCCATGGATAACAACCCATGGCTTCATGGGCGACTTGATCCACTCGCATTCACAAAGCTCTTCGAGCATCGAGCGATTCAGGCCTCGGCTTGCCTCCCAGTCAACGTGCTCGAGACGAGCCATATGCACTTGCGGCAAGCGTGCGTTCTTCAAGTTGCGGCTTTGACGTTTGTGTTGGCGGCAGCGTTGTTCCGCCTGCAGCATGCTCAACAACCGCTCTTCAAACGTCATTTGGCTGTACGCTGGTTTTTCCCATTGCGTCTGGAAGGTGGCAAAGAATTCCGGGATCTTGAGCTCCTTGCAGATTGTGGCGATTTCCTCTCTGCATTTGGTAAGCATCGTCATTTGTTTTCTCCCGTCGTTTGAGTGAGCAGTTGGTCGTAATAGGCGGATCCACGAATGTCTTCCGGACGCAGTTGACTTCGATCGCAACTCTTGCCTTCAGAGCGTCTGGTGCGGTTGTCGATGACGGCGTCGATTTCCTCGCAAAGAACCTTGTACGACAGAGTTAAGCGAGTGAGCGTTGCTTGACAGCACTTTTCAAAGAGCTCATTGCCGAGTCGCGTCCTATGACTGTTGACGCCGCGAAGCACTTTTCTGGCGACTTCACCGTGGTTTTGCTTGAGCAAAAACGTGCAAAGCTTTCGAGCTGATTCACCGCTTTGTCCGATCAACTCGATGAGTTCCTCCTTGGTTTGCATGACCGACTCTGGCATGTGCTCGCGCAAAATGATGTCTTGCGATTTGCCTTCGCGCAGGTAATGTATCCATATCCGTTCCCCGGTCCGGAGATCAAAAATGCTGACTGTTTGCGACTTGCAGCTTTTGATGACCTTGACTTGTCGGCCCAAGTAACCGAGGGGAACGGAGTATCTGCAGTTTTCGAAGCGTAAGACGTTGCCCTTTTGCACTTTAAGGATCTTGCTGACGGACGACAATTCGTACGGAATTGACGGCAAAGGACGAAGCGCGATCTTTTCTTCCTCCATGAGATCAGCTCGAGACAAGCCATCGAAACGCGTCGTCAAAGGACGTGCGTTGAGTTTGAGTAGTTCTTTGCCGATGGCCCGGTTGATTTCTTCGAGGCTGAAGAATTGGCGTCCTCTCAGAGCCGTCAATATGAAGCGTTGACATTGGTAGACGGCGTTCTCAACCATCGCTTTGTCCCGCGGTTTACCGGGTCTGACAGCAACCGGGATTGTGCCGTAGTAATCGCAGAACTCCCGGTATTGCCTGCAAATCCGCGGGCAATACTTGTCCGGTTTGGTCACCAGCGAGGTCGAGTTGTCAAGATAAATATGCTTCGGGACTCCTCCGAAAAAGGTGAGCATCTTGGTCTGGGCATCAAGCCAGTCATCCCGCGTCTGACGCTCAGTCGCACAACAGAAAATGTATCCGGACGCTGGCAGAACGCCAACGAAGATTTGCGCTGCAGCTACCTTGCCAAGACCGTTCGGAGTCCACGGCAAAGTGTCGCCGCTGTAATCAATCATCGCGACGTAGCCGAAATCCCACTGATTGATGAGCTCCACTTCCCGGCATGAAACCGGCAGATTCTGACAAAACCGGGCGTAGGCCTTGCAGAAGCCCTTGTAGCCGAGAGCTGAGGCGCCTTTCGGCACGCTGTCACGATAACTGTCCCAGAGGGCTTTTAAGGTCCGTCGGTTCTTACCTCGGACATTGTGTCGGCAGTAAATGGTTTCGAAATCCGGCTCATGAAAACCGGACCGAACCTTGGCTCCGACACCAAGACAGGTCTCGAGGTCGTGCGATTTCAAACCGATGGCTTGCTCGAGAGTCAGATTCGCCTGTTTTATGCGATCGAGGTAACGTTGTACGGTGGATTTGGAGATTCCGAGTTCTCTGGCTATGACTTGCCTCGAGGCACCGCTTAGCGTCCGGCGCAGAATCTCTTGCACGTCGAATGTATGCTATTGGGTTGATGAGAAGAATCTCCTTTGCGAACAAAGGGTTAATTCATCCTATCAGCTAAGACTCGTTGCATATCTTCTCAGCGTATATACGCTACAAGACGTCCACTCCGAAGGCGACTGCCGTTCGATGTTCGTCGACTCCCGTTCGATTGGAGTCACCTCGGAAGCTAAGTGCGGGAAATGGAAGAGAATTTTTGGGGAGCGGTTCGTTCTTGTCGACTGTCGTTCGGTCTGAAGTCGCCGGTCGTTCGGCTGGAATCGATTGGCGCCGCGGATTTGATCCAATTGATCGTTCCATCTCTGTCGACTCCCGTACCATTTTCAGTTCCCTAATTCAGCAGCTGTTCAGGAAGGCGTGGCCAAACATCTGGACAGTGCTAGAACTGATGTTGAAACAGATAACTTCAAAGTCGGAACAAAGCATGACGCTCAGTTGGCGTCGGTTCTGAATTTCAATCGTGAATTTGGCATTAAGAATTCAGGGCTGGATCTCCACAGCCGGTAAGTCCGCAGCGTCAGAGCGGGGACACGGCCAAAAGCAGATGCTGGAAGCGGCGAAAACGGCGCTTCAGATACAACGGGCCAAAGTCCTCGTGCTGATCCGCGAGTTGTCCTTGCCAGGGCTACGAACTCAAAGTAAGCAACTTCACACCGCCCGGAAACGGGCGGTTTTTGAGTTCGGGAAATCAACCGGAGACTTTGATAGCACTGTCGAACTCAGCTCCACATCGTTTGCAGTGCTACGGGATGATCATTCAAATTGGTTACGGCAGGTAGATCGTGCCTATGATTAATGTGTGTTAGCTATGTTTCGTAGGCACCGCCTAAGTGTAAATTGCGCGATGGTTATGAGCTAATCCGACTTGCTGGCATATGTGTAAAGCGCTTATTCCAGGAGGCAAGATTCATTACAGCACAACCTTTCACAAAAGGTCTTTGCCATTCACGACCCGCCGGCCCATTCATCGGGAGTTTGCTCTTGAGCTGATCCGTTCGCGCTAAAAGATCAGTGTCAGATAACGTACTCGCGCCTAGCAATACCAGGTAATAAATGGGTTTATCAGCACGACCTTCAGCATACTCGTATAACCATGAATCCCGATATTTAAGCTTGAGATCATTATCAAGTTCGCCACGCGTGAAATTCTTTATGAATTTGGTTCTATCCTTCAATTGTGCGTTAGGATTATCTGGATCCTTAAACTCAATGAAGTAAGTAAGATTATCAAGTTCAACGATGAAGTCTACTGCCTTCATACAACAGCTCAAACCATGTGTAGTTTGATCATCAAACTTCCTGGCAGTTGCACCTGCAGGTAGAGTGATCTGCAGATCACCTTCAGAAATAGTCGTCACTTTATGTCTCCCAGACTGCGTTTGAGTTCACGATCGTAAAGATCGCTGAATGTGGCAATAATTGCATTGGGATTAATTTCAAGGTAACTATCACTTGCATTAGCAACAATAGTTTGCGATTCATCTCTGTACAACGACAAGTAACGGATTTGATCATCCTTCTTTTTGCGCAGATCAAACTCCTTGAGTAACACATAGTTATGGGTTGTCAAAAACACCTGTACGCCTAAACGTTGTAATTCCAGAATGACCTCAACCACATCCCCTATCAAAGTGGGGTTCAGATTGGCTTCTGGCTCATCCCAAAAAAGAACTGAACCTGAAAGCAATGTGCCGTTCTGAATCAGCAACCAGATCAAGGCCAGTTTCCGCATGCCTTCGGCCAACAGCGTGAATTCGAGATCACCCTGTTTGTTCTTTAGGAAAAAATATTCGCCTTTTGTAACTACTTTGCCGTCAATCGCTCTCTGCAGTACTTTCAGCAAACGTTGTCGGTCTCTGTCTATAGCTCCCCTTAGCTTTGGGAGAAATGCTCGTTTGATGACGTCCACGTAGATTTCTTCAAAAGAAATTTCCCGTCTGGCTGCAGTGGCCAAAAAGCCCGGTGCGTGGGCAAGCATTTCCTTCACTGGAATATAGGCACTAGCAAGTTCTTGGTTTTTCCAAACAGTACCGACCGTGACCTTTACATCTTTAAACTCGGTGGTGTGATTGGAGAACTCAGCAGACAGTTTAGAGCCATCTTCTCGAGTAACTACGATCTTGGCTTTAATGCTGTTTGATTCTCGGCGAGCCAGACGACCTATCCGTCCTTCATAGGGGTTGAAAACATTACGAAGTTTGAGTGCAAACCCCTTTTCCTTATCTTCGCCCACCGTTACCGCGCACGCTGTATATAGCACTTTCAATAGGTGCGTTTTACCCGTTCCATTGGCTCCGATAATGACGTTTATACCCGGCGAGAATTTCTGATCCAAGCTATTAAAAGCGGTGAAATTCTCTAGTTTGATTTGAGAGATTATGCTCATAATTTGTCTACTGTTCCAGTTAGTGGCATGTCACAGAGCATCAACAGTTTTTCATTTTCGTGAGACCTTACTTCTGGCAACTTGTTGGAAAGATCTGCTGATAGTCGTTGGCACCTCGCTTGATGTGGAGAACGGCGCAGAGTGCTTCTCTCAGTAAGTTGCCTGCTTTGACAGTAGTTCCTCTGGTAAGTTTGCGAAAGTTGGTTAGATCAATCACGACGCTTAAAACTCGTTGAGCCAAACACCCACGGCGCGCTTGACATGATTTTACTGATAGACGATGTAAAGCTGATTAGGTTGCAGCAACAACATCAGATTATTGACGAACATTGGGTCTTCAATACTTTCCTTGTCATCCTAAAGGCCGAGGAACGAGCACTCAATTCACCAAAACAGAGTGGTTACTCCGTCAAAAGCCCCGATAAATCGGGGCAAAATTTTACTCTTCAAATGGGTGTATATACTATAATTATATACACCCACTAAGAGATGCGAAAAATGGACCAGACGAAGGAGTGGCCGATCAAAATTCGCCGCGTCACAGTCACCGACAAGAAAACCGGAACCAAGTACGTCGAAGAGCGGCAATATCAATACGACCCGATCAAGAAGCACAACCGCGTGATTTCGAGTCGGAGAGTCGGTGAGAAAATTCTGAAAGACTCTACCGAGGTGGTCCGTTGTCGTCCGAAAAAGAAATCGTTGTCCGCTTCGTCCGAGTTGGAGGCCGTACGGGCTCGCTCCGGCGCGACCGATTTGCTGTCCTACGTAGGAAAGATTTCAGGCATTGACGCTGCGGTGCGGGCCGCCTACCCCAACGGCGGCACCGGGGAGAAACTTCTTTCCGTAGCGCAGTACCTCGTTGCGTCGGGGGAGACGGTTCACAACATCGAAGCATGGCAGTGCGAGCACGATCTTCCGTATGAGGAAGGGCTTTCCGAAGACGCCTGCTACAACCTCTTTGAGGAGCTCGGTCTGAACGAGTCAGGCTGCCAATCGCTCTTCAAGGAACTCGCTCAAGTCGGTTCCGACGACAAGCGCGCCTCCATCGCTTTTGACACCACCTCGCACTCTGTCTATGCCGATGGCCTGAAACCCTTTGCGCCTCAAGGATTCAATAAGGACGGTGACGGACTGGACATCTACAAAATCGTCTCCTTCTTCTCCTTGGATTCCGGCCTGCCCGTTTCGTTTGAAATCCAACCCGGGAACATCTCCGACGTCAGCACCTTATTCAATGCTCTCACCCGGGCAAAATGCTACGGTCTCCAAAATCCCGAGTTCACGCTCGACAACGGTTTCTTCACCAAGACCAACGTCCTGCTGTTTCTTCGCTCGAACGTCAAGTTCACCATTCTAGCGACCCTTGGGGACTCGTGGATATACAAGCACCTGAACGATCGGCAGGAAAAGGGCCCGGCCCTCCGAGAAGGTTTCTCCCGCTACTCCTCCCAATGCCCCTTTGATGCTCAAACCTGTGCGGTGAGCGTCATGAAGATGACGCCGTTCTCGTGGAGGCGCCGGCGAACGCTCGGCGGGATCGCCGCGGGCGACAGTGAAACGAAATCCTTTCGTCTTTACTATCATTACTACCTCAACCGAGGCAAGGCAACACTTGAAATTACCGCCTTCAATCAAAAGCTTCGGCGTTGCGAAGAGAACATCGTGTCCGGCGTGGAAATGAGCGAGAGCGAACTGAAATTCGCGGAGACGTATTTTTCCTGGAAGAAGGTCCGGGGAGGAAAGATCAAGGTCACTCCGAACGATGAGGCCATTGCCGAAACTCAGACGGATTTTGGCGTCTTCGTCATGGTCAGCAATGTTCACTCCGATCCTTGGGAGGCGCTGCAACGCTACCGCCGCCGCAACGAAATCGAACAGTCATACAGGACGGTAAAGACCGAGTTGGACGGCCGGAGGATTCGTGTCTGGACGATGAGGAAGGTTCGAGGAAAGGAATTGTGCCGACACGTGGCTCTCGGCTACCGCTTTGCCTTGCAGAAGCTCGTCGAGAAAGTAATTAACGAGGCCAAACGCCGTGCCGGAGAGCTCGAATGCAAGGCCGAGGAGAAGAAACTCTACGAACGTGTGGTGTCTTGGGCCGGGGAACTGACCGTCAAGCAGCTGTTGGATTGGTTTGATTGTGTCGAAAGAGTGAACGTCAGGAACCGACAGGCACAACATCGCTGGTCAACTGAAACCACCAAGCGCGATCGGGCCTTTCTCGACCTCTTCTTCGATCAGACCCTTTGAGTGTAGATTCCTCGGCTTTTAGGTTAGGATTTGTCTGACCTGAAACCGATCATTCGAGTATGTGAAGTCTAAACGCCGATGGAAATCGAAGAGTTCAAAACATCGGCCAACAGCGGATTGACGTTTGACGAAAAGGCACACAAAAAGGCCCAGGTATGGTGGCCGATATGGACTGAAATAACGCCGGTAGCTACCACTTAGTAGCTCTTCCCTGATAAAGCAAAGGGACAGTCATTACGTCTGTCTGACTCCTTTGGGGCAACCACGTTGTCCGGCTATCGTAGCTTGTTCTTCAGTGCCGGCTGCTGCATTACGGAACCGCGTGTAAACGGCTCTTCGTACAACACCCAATACTTGGGCTATTTCGACAGCACGAAATCACTCGCGACGCATGGCAAAACCACGTTCTCGAAGGACTTCAAGTTTCTCGGGATTATGTCTGCGTGCCATCTGTCGCTTTCATAGCCCTGATTATATCGAATAGTTAACTATTTTATAATCTGTTTAATAGATCTAGCTTAACCACAGATAGATCTTTTTTAGATTCTTTGCGTAGGACTACACAGCCACTGTGGCCCTAACAAAACGAATCATTCTCTTCTAAGCGACTTATATAATTCCGTTGCCATCGCATCTTGAACCTTTTGATAGAAATCCGGGTCATTGAACAGTTTTGCAAAAGAATCGTTATTGTCCATAAAACACTGCGTAACCATATCGCGGAACTTATCTGGGAAAAGAGATTGCACAAACATTTCAGTGCTGTTGTCTTTTGCATATTGCTGAAATTTTTTGACGTCGGAGTCCTTCATAAACATCTGGTAGATGCCTTCGATAACGACTCGATCGGAGTCTGTAAAGTCGCCGCTGAACCGTTCGTTCACCTTATCGATGATACTCTGAAGAGTATCCTTCTTCTTCGTTGGAGGATTTGGAGCTGTGCTACCACCGGGAACAAAAACGGGGGGTTTCTCATCTAGCAGAATCGCACCGCTGAAAGTTTCTTTGAGAGAAGCGTATTCCAGCTTTATTTTGTCATCAATGTCTACAAACTCTGTTTTAGGCGTCGGAAGTAACTTAACCAAATGCAACGTGTACTGGTATTCGTTGAATAAATCTTTGTCATGTAGACGAACAAGTTGCGTGATGTATGCGTAATTTCGGTTAAAACTCCGAACGTAATCCCGCGCTATAAAACGGTCATTCTCAGACAGTTCCATATACCGCACAATAACGGGCTTGAACATACTCGCCAGTTTGCCGAGAGCTGCTGGGGTCTGGGTCTTTCCGACCTGCTTGGTCATAAATTTGTTGAATACATCAACATCCTCATCGCCGTACAGCATAAGATCACGGACCTTATTGCGAAGGTCATAGACACTGTTTAAATCCGTATTTCCCTCCAACATAGTTGTTTCATAGTACGGCAGGAAGGCTTGTTTAATGTCTTCTTCGGTGTTCTCGAAGTCCAGGATGAATGTACTGTTTTTGCCGGTTGTCGTTCTGTTCAACCGGGAAAGTGTCTGAACTGCGGTCACACCTCGTAGCTTCTTATCCACATACATGGTGTGAAGCAGTGGTTCATCAAAGCCGGTCTGGTATTTATTTGCTACCACTAGGATGTTGTACTGGCTACTATGGAAAGCCTTACGGAATTTCTTGTCAGTGGTGATGAATTTGCCGTTGACGTCCAAATTCATGGTCGATTCTGTGAAGGGTTTCTCACGGGGATAGTCGTCCAAAATCACCTCGCCAGAGAAAGCGATCATCACATCTGAGCCGGCACACTGATCGGCGTGCTCAGCCATGTATTTCTTGATGGCGAGATAATACCGGACGGCATTAGCACGGCTGTCCGCCACTACCATGGCTTTGCCCTTTCCCCCAATTTGATAGCGGCAATTCTCTAGAAAATTGGGCATAATCATTTCGGTTTTCTGAGCGATGGTATAGCCGTGTTCCTTGTAATACTTGAATAGAGCGCGAGATGCCTTGCCCTCAATTAGCTCCGGGTTGTCCTCGGACACTCGAATCAATCGGAATGCTTCTTTGATGGTGGTGTAGTTAGCAAGGACATCTAAAATATAACCTTCCTCAATGGCTTGCCGCATGGAATACACATGAAATGGAGCCTTGATGGGTTCTCCGTTCTGGTTCGTGCCTACAATGGTTCCGAATGATTCCAGTGTCTGTGCCTTTGGTGTAGCCGTGAAGGCAAAGAATGACTGGTTGTCGTGCCGACCCTGACCGATAACAGCATTGATGTATTCATCCGTCAGGTCAACTTCTTCCTCTTCCATCCCGTTTTCTTCCGCATATTCCTTGATCGCAACACCAATGTCGATCAGACTTCGGCGCAGAGATTTGGCGCTTTCCCCGTTTTGTCCTTGATGGGCTTCGTCAACGATAACGGCAAATTTGCGTCCACGGAATTTCTCGATATCCTTTTTTGCGAAAAGGAATTTCTGAATCGTACAGATAATAATTCGCTTATTGTCATTGATGGCCTCAGCCAGAGATCGGGAATTCTTTTTCTCGTCAATTGCCTCTACGAGCCCCACCTTATGTTCAAAGCTGTTGATAGTATCTTGTAGTTGGCTGTCCAACACTACACGGTTAGTTACTACAATCACAGAATTGAACAAACCGTTGTTTTCCGAATCATGGACCGAGGCGAGACGGTAAGCAATCCATGCAATGGAGTTGGACTTACCAGACCCAGCGGAATGCTGAATCAAATAGTTTTTGCCAACACCGTTTTGGCGGACATCAGCCATAATTTTGCGAACCACGTCGTACTGGTGGTAACGCGGAAAAATAATTTTCTCTTTGGTGACCGATTTGTGGACACCTTTTCGAACCACCTCCTCTTTTTCCTTCACATATGAAATGAAGCGGTGAATCAGGTCCATAAGACTATCTCTTTGTAACACCTCTTCCCAGAGATAGCTGGTGGCATAGCCTTCAGGGTTGGGCGGGTTGCCTGCTCCTCCAGCTACGCCGGCGCCGTTGGATCCTTGATTAAACGGCAGAAAGCGAGTGTTGCTGTCCGCAAGTTGGGTTGTCATCCAGACCTCATAGAGGTCCACGGCAAAATAAACAAGAAAACGGTGATTCAGCCGAAAGGCAAACTCCTTAGCGCTACGGTCATTTTTATATTGATTAATAGCGCAAGAACAGTCTTGTCCAGTCAGCTGGTTTTTCAGTTCTAGAGCTACAACAGGAATGCCATTGATAGAAAGTGCCATATCGATGGTATTCGCGTTGGCGGTGGAATAGCGGAATTGGCGGGTGCACCCCAAAATGTTTGCTTCATACCGCTTCGTATCCGTTGGATTCAGTTCCGACTCTGGTTTGAAAAAACAGACTTTCAGCTTGCAACCCATGTCCTCAATTCCGTTGCGCAGGACGTGCAGCAAACCTTGATTGGCTATGGAAGTTTCCAGTCTGTGATATAGCTTGGCTTCGGCATTAGCCCCATAATATTTGGTGTACTTAGTCCACTCCTTGGGTTGGGTCTTGGCGATAAAGTCGCAAAGAACGTCCATGTAGATGCACTTAGCCACATCGTGCTGGCGAACGTGAATCCAGTTGCCCTCCGAGTCTTGACCGCTAAATTGTTTGTAACCGCCGGCTGGAGAAATCAGGAAGGCTTCAATGTCCCTCTCAAATCGTTTTTCGCTTTTGTCCATCAGCGCACCTCTTTTTTGCCGATGACATACTCATAAATGAGGGATTTTTCATATTCGTTCAGCTTGTCGATTTTCTTCTGTTTGAGAGTTATGAGCAGGTTAATCTGAGAACATTTATTGCGCAAGTACTCCACTATTTCTATTTGCTCGTTCATAGGTGGAATGACATACTTCATATTGCGAACAATATCTTGGTTGATGTTCGGATCTTTGCGAGAGCCCTCCGCGTAGTACATCCAGTATTTGCGAATAAACATTGTTTGATAAAACGCAAAAAAGGGATCAATAGCTGACTCATCGAAATGAACACTGCAAATAGCCTGATTTGTACGCGCATGACAACGAAGTAAACCAGAATTACCGATGGTACCCCCACCGCCATACATAGCGATCAGGATGCTATTGGGCGTTTGCATTTCTCCCGCAATCACCGAAGCACCTTTCTCGCTCAGTGTTTTACCAGTTTTAGTTATTTCTGTTTCATTTAAATCATAGGAGCAGACCCAATTAATGTCGCCATCATAATATGACATATCTCCAGAAGGAGGGGTACCGCCACTGCAAGTTGATGCTAATAGCTTCACCTTGGCAATTTTCCAGTGTGAAGGAATCATTCCAAACCAAAGCAACTCGCTATCCTTCATCGGCACAGACGGGTCAAGGCCCTTGGTGACAACCTCGGTAATCAGACTATGCTTATAGGCTCTCAGTTTCTCTATCTGGATCTGAAGATTGGTAATTAGGGCATCGACTTCCTTTTCCTCGCTCTGAATGCGTTCGACAATACGCTGTTGTACAGCATATGGAATAACCGGGATTTCATAACCCTTTAAGGAGTCGTTGTTAAGAGTCCACCTGTTGTCAAAAGACACTCCCTTGCCATGCGCAAACATAGCCATAAGCCAATACTGACTCTTAAAATAATAGTCATAAAACTTTGGTACAACAGTTCTTTCTCGTTTTGCGCGGAGATTTGAGTATGCGGGGCTAATAACACCATTTATTTTGGAAACATTGCAATTAGCGCCGCTATACAAATCCATGGGGTTCAAGATCAAATCATCAACTTGAACTTTATTGTAATTGGCGTAAGATTTCGCCATTTGCCCATCATTAGTTGTCACGTCTTTTTCAGTAATACCGGCCCGAGCAAGTTTTAAAACGCGCTCTGGTTCACCCTCATCGGAGAGATCTTTGCTGATATAGAAATAATGCTTAACATATCCCACGGAGAAATCTTCAGCAATTTCAGGGAGCCAAGGTACTCCTGTTTTCTTCATTTCACGCATTCCCAAACAACTCCTTCATTAGCGCCGTTTCCTCCGCTTCCAGGGCCTTTATTTCCTTAAAAATCTCCGCAGACGGTGTTGGTGGAGTGAATTTGTAAAACAGCCGGGTAAAGGGAACCTCGTAGCCAATCTTGCTCTTGGTGGGGTTGATATAAGCAAGCGGATTGTACGGCAAGACATTTTTCTGCATGTAGGCATCCATGTCTTCAGACAGCGGGATGATTTCGCTATCGGTCGCCCCTTTTACTGGCTGCCGCTTACCTTTCTTGAGGACAGGATTGCCGTTCTCATCTGCCTGAGCGGTCTCCACTGTCACCCTGGTAAATCCGAAGAAGCGATTGTCAAATACCTTGGATTCCACCACAAGCCCGTTCTCCTGGTAAATTGCGTCGCTGAAACCTTTGTAGGCTCGGAGGATTAGGGCGATGCAGGTATCGTCCAAGTCCACCCGCTTGGAGCCGATGTTTTTGCGGCGCTTGACGAAGCATTTGCTGGCATTAATCAGCTGCACCCTGCCCCGACGGCGCGGGGGCTTGCCTTTGGTCAACACCCAAATATAGGTGGAGATGCCGGTGTTATAGAACAGGTCTGTGGGCAGTTGGATGATTGCCTCCACCAGGTCGCCCTCAATAACGTAGCGTCGAATCTCGGACGCGCCGGAGCCGGGTTCACCGGTAAAGAGGGAAGAGCCATTCTGAATAATCGTCATCCTGCCGCTACCTTCCTTCAACTTTTTCACGCCGTTAAGCAGGAACAGCATCTGTCCATCGGAAATGGTTGGCAAGCCGGGGCCGAACCGGCCGTCAAAGCCCCGCTTGGCCTCGGCCACCACCTGAGTCTGCTCACGCTTCCAGTCGATGCCGAAGGGGGGATTGGAGATGATGTAATCGAACTCATAGCCGCTGAAGGCATCATCGCTTAGTGTGTCGCCGTACTTCATACCGGAAGCGTTGCCGCCTTTGATGAGCATATCCGCCTTTGCGATGGCATAGGTTTCCGGGTTAAACTCCTGGCCGAAGCAGGTCAGGTTGGCGTCCTCGCTAATCTCCTGGAGCCGCTCGGTCAGACAGCCCAGCATTTGGGAAGTGCCCATTGCCATGTCGTAGGCGGTCTTGGTGCAGCCGGCCTCCATAATCTCCGCCCGTTCCGGAGCAACCAGCAGCTCAGTCATTAAATAGATGATATCCCGGCTGGTGAAGTGGGCACCGGCCTGCTCATCGTAGGACTCGGAAAATTTCCTAACCAACTCTTCAAAGATATAGCCCATGTCGGCAGAGGTAATTTTGTCTGGTGACATGTCTGCCTTTGTAGAGTTGAATTCTTGCAGTGTCACAAACAAAACTCCGCCCTTGACCATTAGTTTGACAGTATTGGCAAAGTCGAAATTTTCAATGATGTCCTTGATATTTGAGGAAAAACCCTGCAAATAGTCTTCAAAATTGCTCTCCACATTGTCTGGGTCAGCAATCAGCTTTGCAAAGTCGAAGTTGCTGGTGTTATAAAAACTGTAGTGTGACGTTCGACATAGGATGCCATCCCGAGCAGCTCCCTCCACGCGTTGGGCATTCAGCCTTTTTGTCATTTCAATGACCGACGCCTTGGTGGGCTTCAGGGCATCATCAAAACGCTTCAGCACAGTCATGGGAAGAATGACCTTGCCATACTCATGGGGTTTGAACAGCCCTACTAGGTGGGTGGCAATTTCCCAGATTAGATTAGCCTTCGCCTGGATATTCGCATTTGTTTGTTTTTGCAGTGCTGCAATTGACATGGTGGATTCCTATGGAGCTTGCCTTCGTTTGTAAAACGATTATCGAGGGGAGTCTATTTGTTTGGAATAGTCCCCTTAAGTTCATCCGAAGACAAAAGATATTTGTAAATTGTTGTCCTACTAATTCCCAACTCTTTGGCTACTTTCGTAATTAGGATACCAAGAGCAATTTTCTCTTTCACCTTTGCGATTATCTACGCATCAAACGGAACCTGAATACAGTACGTCCATTAACATTACTGCCAACAACACCACCATCACCTCTGACGGCGTCGGCATCTCTGCCTATTCGAACAGCCGAGTGAACCTTGACACAGGGCTCGGTATCTGTCAAGGTACTTCAAAAAATTCAATGAGGGGGCTTTCTGCGCGCTGTTGATTTAGGCAGCAACTTTCAATGAAGTAATCTGTCTATCCGGATTCAACAACTGGCTTGCGGCGGCCTCGCCCCGCATCACTCGCCCGCCAATCCATCGTTCCAGATGCTGTTGTCTGGCCTTCTCGAGCACCACGCTTCGTGCCCCGCAAATCGCTGCATCCGCGCCACTAAAGCGCGCCCACGGTGTTACGTTGTTAATTCCGCTGTGCCCCCATTGCTCGTTGTACTTCTGCGCAAATGTGGCCAGCCCCTTTTTGCATTCCTCCAGACTGTGATAGTTGCGTTTACCCATGTGGCCGGTGTACTTCATGGTTTTGAACAGCGACTCGCTGTAGGGGTTATCGTTGCTGACCCGAGGCCGACTGTGAGAGAACTCCACGCCGCGCACCGCCTGCAACCCCAAGGTTTCAGCGGCCTTCACAGCCGCGCCATTGTCCGAGTGCAAAACCAAACATCGATGTCGTATGTAGTGCTTATCCATCGCTTCGCTTAGAAAGAGCACTGCGTTTTGGGCCGTCTCGGCTACAAAAACGTCGTAATGCTCCTTGTAGCGGCTATAGATGTCAATCACCGCAAAGTCCGGGTTGGCGTCAATAAAATCATTGACATTTTCGCCAAACGCTTTGAATCAATCGGTTGGCACGTAAGCAAACACCACTGCGACGGACGAGGCAATGCTTTGGTCGCAACCAATCGTAAAAGTCCTGATGTGTACGATGTGGTGCTGTGTGCTCACGCCGATACCGTTCAACCGTTAGGAAATGCTGCGAAATATCCGTTCCGTTTGGAGGGAACCAAAGCCCACGGCGCCGGCGTCGGAGATGACAAGAGTTCTCTCAATGCGGTTTGGTGGATCTGCAAAGACCTGCCCAAGGCTGTAACCGACAAACTCAGTCTGGCAGTCATCATCAATCCCGGCGAGGAGAAAGGTTCGGATTCTTCTCGAGCCTTCATGGCTGAGCAAGCGAAAAAAACTAAAATGGCCCTCGTTTACGAACCGGGTCGAGCGGAAGTTCCGGGCGGCGGATTCGTAAAGGTTCGAAAAGGCGCCAATTTTTTGACCATCAAATTCCACGGCGTCGCGGCGGCGCATGCCGGCAACAACCCTGAAGCCGGTCGTAACGCAATCTATGCCATGGCGCTGGCAATTCCCCAAATGACAGCCATTGCCAAAAAGTACCCCAATGTCACGCTGAATGCCGACGTGACGAAAGGCGGCACCGCCCCCAACACGATTGCAGAATACGCCGAAGTCGTCTTTGACTTGCGATTTGCAGACAACAAGAGCCGCCAGCATGTTCTGGCCGATATTCGAGCTCTGTGCGACAAAGGCTTTATGGAAGGCGTCAAGAGCTCACTGGTGCCGCCTAAGGACGTATCGGCACTTGAAGAAACGGAAGCTTCAAGAAAACTGATGGCCGTCGTCGATCAAGCCGCACAAGAACTCGGTCAAAACAAACCACAGTGGCTCACAGTCGGCGGCGCTTCCGACGGCAACAAATTCTCGGCCCAAGGTGCCGCTGTAGTTTGCGCCATGGGCGTTGTCAGTGGCAATCTGCATCATCCGAGCAAGGAATGGTCCGATCTGTCGACTGCTTCGCAGCGCATCGCATTGTCAAATGCGTACGCTGGAACTGTTGGCTAAACAGAAATAGCTGATCATTCACTGACAGCATGGCTCGAATTCTTGTCGCACGGAATTCGAGCCTTGTATCTTTTGCGATAGACCCGGTACACACAAACGGAATCTTCCTCAGCTGTCGACAGTTTCAGGCAAAAACCAAAAAACTGTCTACTTATTCAGTCACACCGCGGAAAACTGTCAACCAATTTCAGGCAAGGTCAGCAAGGTCACCGAGACCTGCATATATGCATCAAAATCCTGGAAATTTGATGCATGCACGCATTCTTTTTCTAAGAATTTGATGCATTTTTGCACCAAATCCCCTACACTAGGGCAGACAAAAACTCTGGAGGAAGAAGGATGCGTCGAATTGCCATGGACAAGCTTGAGGCATGGAAACTGTCACCGCACAGAAAGCCTCTCATCATCCGCGGTGTTCGCCAGGTTGGAAAAACCTGGTTGATGACGCAGTTCGCTCAAAAGCATTTTGAAGGACATTACCATTATCTGAATTTTGATATGGATCCGGCTCTATGCGAGCTCTTCAAAACGTCGCGGTCTCCAAAGGTTATTTTGGAAACGTTAGCGTATCGCAGCGGGCGTCCTATCGCTCCCGGAGACCTGATCATTTTTGACGAGGCGCAGGCTTGTCCTGAAGCGATTCATGCGCTGAAATATTTTTGCGAACTCCGTAGCGACCTCTTTGTGCTTTTAGCGGGGTCACTGCTTGGTTTGCAACTTGCACGTCCCCAGTCCTACCCCGTTGGTAAGGTCGATTTCTTGACGCTCGAGCCAATGAGTTTCAGCGAATTTCTTCTCGCCCAAGGAGAAGACGGCCTGGTCGACTGTCTGAGGAATTCTTCCGAGTTTGAACCGCTACCGGAATATTTGTTTGAACCGCTTAGCACGAAGCTCCTTCACTATCAAACAGTTGGCGGGATGCCGGAAGCGGTTTCCGCGTGGTGTGAAAAGCAGGATCTGACTCTGGCGCAGCAGATTCAGCAGTCTGTAATGGAAGCCTATCGACAGGATATTTTCAGCCATGCAAGTGCCATTGACGCACCGAAAATTCAAAGGGTTTGGCAGTCGCTTCCCCGACAGCTTTCTCATGAAAATAACCGTTTCAGGTTCAGCGAAGTTGAACCACGCTCAAATGCGCGCAAATACGGCGATGCTCTCCAATGGCTGGTTGATGCCCGAATGGCTCGATGCGTTCATCGCGTTTCGTGTCCCGGCATTCCGTTGTCCGCTTACGAAGACCCCGGCGCATTCAAAGTTTATTTCGTTGACATTGGGCTTTTTACCCGACTCTCCGGTATCGAGCCATCTGTCTTTCAGGATGCTCCGATGCTCTTCCGCGAAATGAAAGGATCGATGGCTGAGAACCTTGTTCTGCAAAGCCTGAGCCCGCAGTTTGAGGAATCTCTGTGCTACTGGTCGATGGCTAAACCTCAGGCTGAGGTTGATTTTCTGGCTTCACTCGGCGGAATCGTTGTTCCTATCGAAGTAAAAGCCTCTACGAATGTCAAATCGCCGAGTTTGCGCGTCTTTATGGACAAATACGGTGAGCAGATACCTTTGCGCGTGCGCTTTTCCATGCAGAATCTCAACCTCAATGGCAATCTTCTCAACATCCCGCTCTTCATGGTGGATGAAGCGAAACGCCTGATGCTTCTGGCTTTGGAAAAGCAAAAAGCGGGCTTTTCGAGCAATGTCA
>OGEP01001394.1_pt1 | contig 26581 bp, 21 predicted proteins | sample 1570721 | NCBI WGS metagenome assembly OGEP01 (sample SAMEA2582131, study PRJEB24529) | metagenome | biome: Human gut stool | place: China | collected 2011 | reverse complement strand
TGAAGCAACGGGCAAAATTGTAAGGGACAGACAGGCTGTCGGGTTCTTCTTTCATTTGTTGACTTTGTTTTATTTATGATAGCAAGGAATACAAGTTTTGTATTCTCTACAAATGTAAGGCTTTCTTTCAAGAATGAGAAATGATTGATAAGCTAATACCATTGTTCTATGCGATTTCTTTTTGAAATCACTATCTTTGCAATGGATCTATTCATTAAATAAAGAAGGGATTATGCTTGCATACACATATATTGAACACGGAAAATTTGAATTGCGAGAAAAACCGGAACCGAAAATTACGGATGCACGGGATGCAATCGTGCGTGTGACTCTTGGCAGTATCTGTACCAGTGACCTGCATATCAAACACGGTAGTGTGCCGCGTGCAGTACCCGGAATAACGGTTGGACACGAGATGGTAGGTGTCGTGGAAGAGGTGGGAGCTGAAGTTACATCAGTCAGACCCGGCGACAGAGTAACCGTGAATGTCGAGACTTTCTGTGGGGAGTGTTTCTTTTGTCATCACGGATATGTCAACAACTGTACCGACCCCAACGGTGGCTGGGCTTTAGGCTGCCGTATCGACGGCGGGCAGGCGGAATATGTCAGAGTACCTTATGCCGATCAAGGACTGAACCGTATTCCCGATACAGTCAGTGATGAACAGGCTCTTTTTGTCGGTGATGTCCTTGCCACAGGCTTCTGGGCAACTCGTATCTCGGAGATTACGGAGAAAGATACTATCCTCCTCATTGGTGCCGGACCTACCGGAATTTGTACTTTGCTCTGCTCGATGCTGAAGAATCCGAAGCGTATCATTGTCTGTGAAAAGTCCCCTGAAAGGATTCAGTTTGTCCGTGAACATTATCCCGATGTGCTGATAACGACACCTGAGAACTGCAAGGAGTTTGTACTCCAAAACAGTGATCACAGTGGAGCTGATGTTGTTCTGGAAGTGGCGGGGACCGAAGATAGTTTCCGGATGGCGTGGGACTGTGCCCGTCCCAATGCGATAGTCACGATTGTGGCTCTTTATGACAAACCTCTGCTTTTTCCTTTGCCTGAGATGTATGGCAAGAATTTGACTTTCAAAACAGGAGGTGTAGACGGCTGTGACTGTGCTGAGATCCTCAGTCTGATTGAAGAGGGAAAGATTGATACCACTCCTCTTATTACCCATCGCTGTTCGCTGAACGAGATTGAGGAGGCATATCGTATCTTTGAAAACAAGCTGGACGGCGTCATCAAGGTAGCGATTGTATGTCAAACTGAAAGTAATAAATAAGAATATGCCTGTTGTCGAAATATCCTCTTTGTCTCATCCCGGAGTTGAGATATTCTGTACTCTTACCGAGGCTCAGTTACGCAATCGTATCGAGCCTGACAAGGGTATTTTTATCGTAGAAAGTCCAAAGGTCATAGAGAGAGCTCTGGACGCCGGTTATGAACCTTTAGCCATTTTGTGTGAGCATAAACATATCACTGGCGATGCCTCCAACATCATTGAACGTTGTGGCAATGTGCCTGTCTATACGGGTAGCAGGGAACTGCTTGCTACATTGACCGGTTATGTCCTGACACGTGGTGTTCTTTGTGCCATGCGTCGTCCTGCGGTGCGCAGTATGGCAGAAGTCTGTCGGGAAGCCCGGCGCATCGTCGTGATCGATGGTGTTGTTGATACAACCAACATCGGTGCTATTTTCCGTTCGGCAGCCGCCCTGGGAATTGATGCCGTACTACTGACGCGTAACTCTTGTGACCCGTTGAACCGTCGTGCAGTCAGAGTATCGATGGGAACGGTCTTCCTTGTACCATGGACTTGGATGGACGGTTCTCTCAGCGACTTGGGCAAGTTGGGCTTCCGTACAGCTGCCATGGCACTCACGGATAACTCTGTTTCCATTGATGATCCTGTCTTGGCAACCGAACCCAGATTGGCTATCGTGATGGGTACCGAAGGGGACGGACTTTCGCCGGAAACGATTGCCGAAGCTGACTACGTAGTCCGTATTCCTATGTCGCACGGCGTCGATTCGCTCAATGTAGCCGCTGCGGCTGCCGTAGCTTTCTGGCAACTTCGTGCTCGATAATGTTGAGAGTAGTGTATTTGGGGATATTCCTAAAATAAGTTCCCATATTCATTCTGGTATTGATAAAAACTCGTTCATATATCATGTGTATTCATTTTGCTTTGTATTATTTATGCATATAGATCACTGTGAATTCTTTGCAACGACGATTCTCTTGACGAATATTGCTTAATGAAAAGCGGGAGAACTTTTCGAATATGTCCAGCCCACGTCCTAAATTAATAGTCCAACCATTATCCAATTCTATTTTCCGGTCATGTTCTGCATCAAACATGAAATTGAAAGTAATTCCATAAGATAATAGTTCCTCTTGTAGGTCATTGAATATATCAATCATTTCAGGAATCTTTTCTTCTTCATTTTGAGTGTGTAGTTCGATTTCCAGCTCTTCGGGTGTCATACATGTTTCACGAGCCATTTGTATGAATTCTATTAGGTTATCAATCTGATGACCTACTCGGATGAATGGATCGGTTATTGTTATTTTCTTAGCTGTACGTATATAATCTCCGAAAAGGGATTTGTATGATACACCGCGTTGATTGAGACGGATTTCTATTTGTTTAGAAGCAAGCTGAACAATGCGTGGACGTGGCGTAAGGCGGGGAGATGATATCGATGGCTCGGAAACATCTTCTTTTGTAGGTTCTTCTGTCTGAATTTCTTCTTCCATTACAGGATTTTCAATTCGTTCAAGTGTCTCGACTTGTTTGGTTTCACCGGTTTTGAGGATTAGATATTCAAACTTGGCAGGTTCTGCTCTAAATGTCTCGTCAATGATATAGAGTTGATCTTTTACACGTTTACGGCATTCTGCTGCAAATTCAATGATTTCGAGTGCTTCTTCATCCGTATATTTTCCGTCCGGATAAAGTAATTTAATCATGCCGGAGAATGTTTTGCGAATAGCCAGATGGTCGCGTTCAGAAAGTGTTCCACTGAATCTTACATAATTCTTTAGCTCGCTTGAAAAGTCTTTATTACGTAAAGCATGAAGCACTGCGGCAATATAATCGGTGATTAATCCATATCCATTACTGAAACTATCTTTTTTGAGCATCTTTATTTCCCATCCCGGATTGTAAAGATGAATCCGGTCAAGGAAAGCCCCTTTGATGAATGCTGTAGGAATAGACTCGAAGAGGTGTGAATTCTTTAGCATGTATGAAACGGTATGTTTCGTGTTGCCGACAAAACTCATTGATGCCGAAGCTTCATGAGAACCTTTACCACGGTTGAATGATTTGTTTGCTAAGTAGTTCTGCATCGTATCTATCAGAACAGGATCTACTGATTTACCTTTTTGCTGTTCGTATTCATCCCAGGCAACTACATCCCAATATCCAACAAGTCCAAGTAGTTCCCTATTTCCACTAATCTTCACGAACAACCGGGCGGAAGTAACATCTCCGCCACTGACAAGTACGCCATAAGGGGATAATTCCTGAAAAACGTGTGATTTACCTGTCCCTTTGGGGCCTAATTCCATAAAGTTGAAGTTATTTTCAACGTGTGGAAGTAATCGGGAAAGAACTATAAATTTTTCCCGACGGTTCAAATTTTCCGGTTTAAGCCCGACAGTATGAATAAGAAAATCAATCCACTCATCAGTAGTGAATTTTTCTCTTTGTGTAATGTATTCATTAATATCTATATTGGATATTTGGATGGGTTTCAAACTCTGAATATCCCATCGCATCTTAATGTCTTCTCCGCTGATATATCCGATAGTAACGATACACCACACACCATTGCCTGAAAGAAGTTTGGGATTCTTCTTTACAAATTCTGCAGAAATAGGGATATTGGCAAGTCCGAGATTGGCAAAAGTAGCATCATATTCGTCTGCCCTGTCATTGAGAATGACTGATATCTTATCGATAATACGATATTTTCCGGCTTCTCGTATTTTGCCTTTTACTTCTTCGGCATCAGCCCGATGAACATAGTTATTACGAATGACATCCTTTACCTTTTCGAGCCCTTCTTCAATAATAACCGTATCATCACTTGCACAGTATTGTCCTAACAGATATTCGAGCACATAAGTCGGTACAGGTAGGTTGCCTTTGACAAGAAATGCCAGATCTTTTCTTACTACTTTCCCGATGAAGGCGTCTAATATTTTTTGTTGCAGTTCCATAAGCGTTAGAAATCTTGTTCTATTAATGTATTGTTCGTAACGGTTTCTTTTATAAGAGGGTTAAGCATGTCTTCTACATCAAAGATACGGAGTTGCATGATACTTGTACTTGTCGATTGGTTCAGTGTTAACTCCACATCGAAGATGCGATTGTTGTAATTATCTATATCACTGCTATTCAGACAAAGCCTTTTTTCTGTAGTGACGAGTGTGTCATTTGCATAAACGGCGCATACGATATTACGCTCCAGGGTATCCATATCAACTGGTTCCGATTGCATAATTTTAAATTTCAACCGACTCGATACAATAGAGAGATTACGGGTTATCAAAGCAACATTCACTTTTTGCTTCACATTGTTTTTCTTGTTTTTACTATGTATTACAGGAATGATAAGTTCTTGCAAGGATGCCCCTCCATGAGCGAAGTTGTATCCTCCACCTTGAGCGGCAAATCTGTTTGTCCCTTCAGGAACGGCCACAAATACATTATCATTCATGCCGGAAACTTCGGATAAGGGGAATTTGATAACTCCTTGTATGGGAGTATCAGATTTGGTAATGTAATATCGCGACTTCTTTTCCATCGTTTCTTCGGAAACCGTTATTTTATCTTTTTCTTCAAAAGCCATGTCGTTATATAAGAAACCATGATCTGAAGTAAGCGTTACATTAGTCACATTGTAGCTGGCATGAAGGCTTCGGATTAACTTTGCCAATTGTTCTATCGTTCGGCGACAGGCAGAAACTACTTCCATTGGATTATTAGAATGACCTATTTCATCAATCGTATTATGGAAAATATAGACAAGAGGCTTTTTGAATAGTTCCCGATTTACATCTTTGGTTCCATTTACTACAGTAACATAATCTGTACAAACTGCACCTTCACGATAAAGAGCTACGTGTGCAGAGCGTTTCTCCAGCGTATTTAGAATCTTATCATCTATAGCTAAATCCATTTCCGTATCATTCTTATATAGCCAGATGGAACGATGAGGGAGTAGGGCAGGCTTACAAAACTTAGTTTCGGAAGGTAACATGGCAAGCGCGGCATCCAGTGTCGCAATATGTTTTTCTCTGCCGAGATATTGCATCAGTTCTGCGGCTACTTCGTACCGTAATGCATCACTGATGATAATCACTTGTTTAGTTTGATTGTTTTTTTCTTGTTCGTAAAAGTCCTGTTGCTTTGTCAGGTTGATTGTGTTAAAACAGCTGCCTTTCTCCTGTAGGCAGGTAAGCCATTCCAGATTGAGGATGTTACACAATTGGGCATAGTCAATATCAAGTTGTTTTTTGACTTTTTCGATGGCACTGATTATAGGAGTACTGTCAGATAGCTGATGATAGTTCTCTAATGATTTACGATAGAACATATCAAGCAAGTGGGCTTCCGATATGTATTTACGTACATACTCGTCGGGAGTATTTAGTTTTAACGAACCCAATGAAGTGGCTTTGCTGTAATAATTGGCTACTTCTATTCCGTAGTTGATAGCTTTTTGAATGGCTGTATTGTTCTCTTGTTTTAAGAACAGATCACGTAATTTGTCACATGCGGCTTCCGGGGTCTCCGTGAGTTGCTTTGCAAATATTTTCTTTAAGATTTCCCAACACAGTTCGGTGGGGATATAGAAATAATTAGCATCAATACCATAGGTTTTGATGATTTCTTCAACTTTTATTCCGGCAGCTAATGCATGAAAGGTTGCAAAAAACAAATCACTTTTTACTTTAGACTGATGGATGGCTTTCTCAAGTAATTTATTTATCCGGTCTAAAGCTAGTGAACTGTTTATTTTATACCGTTTATAATTGTCGTTTGCATCGACAGCTAATGTCTGTGTGATAGCATTGTATTTAAAAGATTCTGCTATTTCTTTTATCTTTTCTTCGCTGTTTGGATTATAAGATATCCCAAAATAGGATTCAAGTACATTTTGTAAAGTTGCGTAGATGTCTACGTTTCTCTCTATCGAACGGTAGAAAGTTATCTTTTTCTTTTCTTCGCCCGGTGATGACAGGAGGAACATCCTGATAATGATAGAATCCCAGTCTAATAACTGATTCTCCCCTAAATATCCGGATATTAATCCTCTGCATGCAAGGCTTTTATCAAAATTTTCAGTATTATAGTAAGGACTTAAAATGCGATTAAACTTTTCCAGTTGCAGTTCATCAATGTGCTTACGGATAAAGTCGTGACAGCTTTGAGGAATGTGATGTTGCTGTATGAAGGCTGCATAGTCATCGCTTTTGTATTCCATATTAGCACATAATACATCAAGTAGTGGGAACTTTAGCATGGAAATTGTTGATGTAAATGGGCTTGCCTGTTTGAAAATAAGAATGACTTTATCTTCTTTCCATTCATTTTCTAAAGCATATTTTGTTTTGAACCAAGCGCCGTCGAATTCGATGAAACGGAATCCGTCACGCCAGGATACAGCATGAAGTTCCGAAGCAATGGCATCCATCGGGTCGAATATAAAAAGTACTTTAAGCTTTTCGTTTCGTTCAAAGTAATTGTATATCTTGTTTTGTATCATATCTAATTCTTTATTGCTTTAAGTTCATTTTCTAATTCTTTAATAGAGGGTAAAGTGCCTTTGAAATCTTTCGGATAAAGTTTGGTTAACTCATATTCGGAGATACCTATAGGCTGCTTGCTCGCTTCAAGGGCATATTGTGCCAGTACGTTATCTTTGGTCTTACAAATTAGCAGACCAATGGTCGGATTATCTTCGGGACGTTTTAATATATGATTGACGGCAGAAATATAAGTTCCTAATTGCCCTACATTTTCTGAATCAAACTCATTTATTTTAACTTCGATTACCACATAACATCTTAGATTTAAATTGTAGAAAAGCATATCGATGAACTTCTCCGTATGACCGATTTGAAGTCTGTATTCTCTTCCTACAAAAGCAAATCCGGTGCCTAGCTCTAATAAGAACTTGGTAATATTGTGCATTAAAGCATCTTTTAGCTCTTTTTCTCTATATTGTTCTGTGATAGCCAGAAAGTCAAAATTATAGGGGTCTTTGATCATCTCTTGGGCCAGATCACATTGTGGCATTGGCAGTGTCTGGCTAAAGTTTGAAATTGATTTTCCTTCTCTTTGATATAAGTCAGTGGTAAGGAAGTTTAGTAAAATGGATCGCGACCAATTGTTCTGAAGTGTTTTTTTTATGTAAAAGCAGGCTTTTACTGGATCATCAAAGCATTTGTCGATGATGCATTTGTGATGTCCCCAAGGGATAGCAAACAATTCACCCCCAGGCTGGGGGCAGATTGGGTTTTCTGTACCTTTTAAATTGCCCTCAAGTTGGGGGCATAATTTATCAGGCTGTGAGTAAAGAAGATAAAACCGCTTAATATAATTAATATTAGTGATAGAGAATCCTTTGACACCCGGTAGGCTTTTTTGTAAATCCTGGCTAATGGATTGAATGATACCATCCCCCCATTTGCTTTCAGCTTTAAGATTTACAATGTCAGCTCCCAAAGACCAATAGAATCGCAGCATTTCTGTATTCACTTTAACAGCTGCTTTCAGTTGACTTTGCCTATACCGTTCACTTAGATTTTTAATCCATTGTTGGTATTCCGTATCTATTTTTATTAGTTTACTCATTATCCGGATATTATTTGATTTTTGCTACTACATCTCTGAACTTAGCATGATTTACTAGCACTCCATCATCTAAATCAAATGCAATCTGTTCATCAGCTATAATATGTAAGCGATTGTGGTATTCTTGACATTCGTCTAAATCTTTGCGTAGCTTATCCAACTTTTTACGTTCTTGAGTAGAGAGGGAAGCTGCCCGATTTTCCATTTCTAAAATGTGGTTAGACAGATACTCGATATGTGGAAGCAAATATTTGCTGCGTATTTTTTCTACAGTGTAAGCATCCATACGATGCATATAGGTAATACACTGGAAGGCTCCTTTTTTTGAGGAGAATAACCAGTAAATGGGACGATTCTGATACATCTTTTTATGATCTTTCCAGAAGTCTTTTACAAAATAGTCCTCAAGCGTTTTTTCCAAGCTTTCTTCTATGAAATTGAGGCTTTCAGTCAAAGTTTCTGCTCCGAATGTTATGCGGACAAAGTCTGTAAAACGACTGACTGCATTATCGTCGAATGCACAGTCGCGAGACATAAGGGGAATAATAGCGTCATCGTCAATTGTAAACTCTTCTCCATTGTAGGAGTAGGGAGCAGTTTCTTCCTCTGTTGGATTAGGATGTGCTATTTGAAGTCCCGGACGATCAAGACGGTAGCGTCCCATCCAGCAGCCTACGGCATAGCTGATGAATTGTTTCATTATGGCATCAGCATTGAAAGTTATTTCGTTGTCTTTGATGGTGATTTCACCTTGTTGAAGAATGGTAATTTCCTCTAATGGAACATTAGGGGTGAGTTCGTCTTGTAAATCATATATTTCAATGAATTGGCGGTTGAGTTCTTCTTCATTAAAATGAAGTTGTGTAAACTGTTCTTTCCAGAATGAACAATAGTTTATGTATAGGTCTTTTATGTCAGTACAGATGTTAGATATATTTTCTGTTGTTGTAAGTAACTGTCTTATTTCCTTTAAACGTACTAATTCATTCTTTTGAAAATCCCAAGAAATCTCATGGGCGTCCCAATCTTGTTTTGATATTAATATGCATTCTTTTTCTTTGCTAATAGATCTTTTATCTGAACAGTTTACTGGTAATTTTTTTAAATAACCGGATTCAAAACCTATTGTAGGAGATAAAATACTTAATAGTGAGTTGGTGATTTTTGAATTTAAAAGACCTATAATATTGAATCTAAGATTCTCATCATTAGAGATCATGCATTGTCCAGAATTTGAGAATATAAACCCCTTCTCATACATCCTGAAACTTGCTGATCCAGATGCTATTACAGACCAAGTAATGCCTGGAATAAAGTATGAATTGAGATTAGTTACAGTGCGAGTTATTGAATTGTATTTTTGTTTTGCTAATTTTTTTATTTCATAACCATCATTTTCCCAGTTTACAACAGTATCGTTAAGTCCAAACCATTTCCTAAAACCACCTCCATTGTTAAATGGAAACCATTTTTTTCCATCTTTAAAGGATAATTTGTTCTTATCTACTTCAAACCAAAGCCTTGTGAAAGATTCATTATTTAATGTTTTTAGCCCTTGGCGAGGATTTAATATAAGTTCTAAAGGTTTATAAATAGAAAAAGATTTAATTAAATTTGTACTTGCCCAATATCCCATAGGACATCCTGGAATTTTCTCAAAATCTTTTTGGGTGATTTTGATATATTTGCTATCTCCCTTTAGATACATATTTTCTTTCTCCTTACAGTTTTTTCCTTCAATGAGCCTATAATACATACCCGAAATACGAGGTAAAGTTTTACTAATAACAAAGGCGGTATTTTGTACTATTTCTCCGCTTATTTCATCAAAGGTTCGAGGTCCAAGATGCAACATATTGTCTATTTGATAATTGTCAAGGAAGAATTTGCGAAGTTTTTCAAAAGAGGAAAGGAACATCCAACTTTGCATATTAATCATTCCCAACTTGCCTTGTGGAGCGAGTAATTGTATAGATACGTACATAAATACGGAGAAAAGATCTGATTTTCCGTCTTCGTAGTTATCCTTTACATATTTAGTCAGTTCTGGATTCATATTTCCAGCTCCCATATATGGTGGATTTGCTACCACTCCTGTATATTTATCTGTCAAAGCCAATATCAACCTAAATGCGGAAAGGAAATTTCGAATTATGATCGGCATTTCTCCCATAGTCTTATATTCTGCCAATCGTCGTACAATAATTTCACGTGTAACTTCTGATATATCAAACTTCATGATAGAACCTAAATTGTCCGCTTGCTGTAACAATTTCATTGCATCCATTAATTCATTCAAGACTTTGTTGTCTTTAGTGAGTAGTATATCTGAAAGATCATTTTTTATTCTATCATACAACACAGGAATACCACTCATATCAAGTACCTGCGGTAGAATGTTAGCTTCGAGGAAATAAGTATCTTTTTTGCATGCAGCCATTAGTAGTGCAAACATCGCTAACTGTTTAGCACGTGTGTCAAGGTCAATCCCTAATAGGTTTTTGGTTAAGATGGCTTCTACTGCTTGTCGACGAGAATATCCTTCTTCCTGATACATCTGATAAAATAAATCAAATGCCTCAATCAGAATATGTCCCGAGCCACAGGCAGGATCTATCATTTTCATTGTTTCTATATCAGATATAACCAATTTTGCCTCTTGGGGAGTTGGTTCGGATGGCTCTACCAGATATTTCATTTGTTCTGCTAGGCTAGAATAAGGATTATTATCAAGATAAATGCGACCTATGGTGTTTTGTACCATATACTTAACAATCCAGTTAGGAGTAAAGATTTGTGTTGCTGCCGGAATATCTTCAGTTTCTGCTTTTTTTGACTTCTTGAACGATGCAAACACTTCGTCTTTCTTTTCAGAAATATAGAATTGATAGAGCCAACCAATCAGTTCTGGTGAACAATAATCTTCGTCAGAGATAAAATCTGTGTGATTAAGAAGATCAATAAATCCACCTTCAGCAAGAATATTTTTGGGTAGTAATAGTTCTGTATAATCATTGACATTGCCAAAGCATGCCTTTAGTACAGGATTAAACTGACAGAATGCGATAATAAGATAAGTAAATTGTTCTGTCACTTTGTTGTCGTCTTCCATGTATTCGAGCAATGCACGACGGTTATCTTCGGTCATGGTCGGCAATATGCCACGACGTGCTTCTGCTACGATGTGAGGAATATGTACGATTTCACTTTCGTATGCAAGTATAGGAGATATAAAACCATTTTTTTGCATGATACGGATAGCCATCAGACGATTGAACCAAGTGTAGGCAGCTTCTTCGCATACTTCTTTAACTCCCTTTTGCTGAACGCGCTCATAAAGCGATATCCATTTATCATAAAATGTATCATCCGCAATATGTGTTCCCATAAATATAGCACCGGGTTGAACTTTTAGAGGTTTATTTTTTTCTTCTACTTTACCGTGAGCATCAAACCCCAAAGAAGTTATTTTGTTAAGGACTCCTGTTTTGAGTATATTGCGTGCCTCAATGGCGAATTTCTTGATCTGATTTGTTTCCATATTGTACGGTGCAAAAATGTTATTTGGTAACCATTACTTCACAATTATTGTCTATGAACTTCATCAATTGTTTTTTCAATCCTTGAAGATATTCATCAATTTCAGCTTCAGACTTTAATGGTTCAAAAGTCTGAATGTTTAGTCGAATATTTCGTACTGGTTTGGCAGATGGAGAAGACGCTTTTATGATAATATCCAGTTGTTCGTTATAAAAGTCATTGCTAGTATTGATATTATTTTCGAGCATCAAGATATTAGAAGAATTCTTTTTCTGCATAATACTGACATCTCTTCTTGCAAAACTATCACGATCCACATCCTTAGATGTAGCAAATTTCTCCAGTTGATCGAATATATCATTATAAACACGTTCTATTTCAAGAACCTTAGTCTTTTTAACCTCTTCTAACTGTGCGTTCAGTTCACGCATCATTTTATTATAGGGAACCATTTTATCAATAGGCCAAGGTTCATTTATTATAGACTTCAAACTTTTGACAGTATCTGCGCATGATTCAGGAAGAAATAACCAGTTGTCGCGGTTATCATCAACGAAATCACAGATTATTTTATATTTAGCTAATTGATCTGTGATGAATTCTCCTATCATTTTACGCTTATCTATTAGTGCTTTAGCAGATTGGCGCGCATTGATTATCTGTTCGAAGAATTTCTTCGGTTCACGTTCCGAATTCCAACGGCTCAATTCGCTGATTGTGTCATTGAGAACTGTGACAAAGGGATAGCGGGCTATTCTCTTGCAATCGTTTTCTGTATTTTGAATATTTTCGGTCAGCTTGATTTTGCATTGGTTGAAAAGTTCATTGCTATCTATACCCGATGAAATGCTGACTGTTCCGAATATATCTTTCCAACTTTCAACAAAACGGTTGATTAAACCCTGCGATATTTTTTTGGCAGGACGGACCGCGAATTTAGCTTGATCTCTCAATATATTGTTTGCTACGATGGATCGCTCTACATTTGGATTGTTGTTGTAAGAGAAATCGCGAAGATGTCTGCGTACCAATTCATTGACAATGTAAATGGTACAAATCTCATTCCATCCATAGGGAGCAGCGGCATAACGAGTCACAATATCTTTGAGGTTTACATCGTTGACTTGTCGATTCAAATAGTTTTCTACTTGTCGTTCAGCTTCCGTCAGCGTATTATTTAGTTCATTGTAGTCACCAATTTCTACTTTTCGTTGAATCTTGGACTTCAGTTCTTCCGAATTGCGTGGCATATCCGTAGAATCAACAAGGCGTGCCTGTGGATATAGGTTTGCGAAATGGCGATTTAGGACTTGTTTGTAGCGATCCTGACCTTTACCGGAACCTAAATCTTCGAGAATGTTCAAACCGGATATAACCGGACAAGAATCGAAGATTTCGCGGAATGGCTTTTCTATCTTACGTTGGTAGATGTCTTTAGCCCGTTTACTGAACTCTTCCCGTGTTTTCTGGCGAAGTTCGCTTGTGACAGGAGTTCGCATATATTTTTGTACTTGGCAATACCAATAAAAATCATTCTTGAGCGTCCGGTTTTCTTTATAAAGTTCCGACATAAAAAAGACCATCTTATTATTTGTATTGCTAAAAGCGTAAGTATGCGGATTGTCTTGGTCAGAATCCATCACAAATTCGACATTGATATCTGCATTGTTGGACAAGAAGTTCTTTCCCATAATATTTACTCCTACAGTAAAACGGCTGGAATAGAATACTTCACGTGCAGCAGGAGTAATATATGCGAAGAATATTTCTTTCAACTCCTCGGCCATCGTATTATTATCGATTACTTGAGTTTTTATTAATTGAGCTACTTCTATTTCGTCTTCGGAATAGAAACAATATGTTTCGGGAACTCCCTGTTTGGCGGGTTCGTTACGAATAATGTTTTTGTCACATAGAAAATCAAGTACTTTTTGAACTTCATTTTTGAGTGATAACTTTTGAGCATCGACATCACTCATCAATAGGCAGGTAATGTTGTCGACAGTGGCCGGAAATATTAACCGATCTGTTTCCGAAAGATTACATATCATGAATAAAATGTTAACCACTCGTTGACCGAAAGCACGATCGCTATACTCTTGTATCATATCATTTGCTTTCTGGATAGAACGCTGCCCTTTAGCCATCAGACTACCTTGGAACATGGCATTGAAGAATTGATCGAAAGCAATGAAATTGCCAACTTCCTGATTTTTAGTTTGCTTGGCCGTACTGTGGGTTACTTTAATAATACTTCGTTCATTGCCTTTTACCTCTTTCTCTACATATCCTAAATTAACGAAGGAATTGAAAACCTGCATTATCAATTTAAATTGATAGGGTACAAAAGGGTAGTATCCGATAAACTCTTCGCGTGTTTGATAAGCATTGTATGATGTAGGAAGTTGGAATTGTGCTGAAATAGCGTTTTTCTTTTTATCATATAATTCTCCTAATCTTAACTCTGCTGTCGGCTTTTTCTCAAGAATACGTTTTTGAGTGATGTATTCGGGCTGTGTTCCTTTCAAAGAAACTTTCACTTCGAAGCGTCCCATAATCTTTCCATAATCTTCGGAAGTTGCAGATATCTGGCAACTTTCTACGATTTCCGATAAATCTTGTTGCGCTGTACAGGCTACCCAAATTTTATCTTCACAGGCTTTATGCAATTCTGTGACAATTTGTTGCAACTGTAATAAAAGTCCTTTTCGGTCATCAATAAACTGACTGACTTCGTCTACAAGGAAGATTAAACGATATTTATCCCCTTTGTCTGCAAGATATGATTTCAGCTCGTTCATGAACGTTTCAACGCTAACAGCAGTGTCGTCTCTAATGATCCGTTCACGAATAATGTCTGTTGATAGGGTCGGTATCAGTTCTTTCCCGATTTCGAGAATGAAATCTAGTTCATTGATAGCCAAGTCACTTGCCTGTAAATCCCAGTCGAAACCTTCTTCTTTTATACGCTCTTTGAACTCATCGAATTTATTTTTCTCCAGAAGAACCTTCTCGAAATGTTGGGCAAGGGCTAAATTGAATTTATTGAACCCTCGAAATTGATTCAGTTCGCTCCAGAATATATCTAAAAAGACACGTTGCTGATCACCATGAATATTATGGACTGTACCAATATTGAAAAGAATAGTGTCTACGGTAGCATCCTTTAACCAAATAGTTAAATCACGCATATCCGAAATTTCTACTTCCGACTTACTTTCCGGTATTTGTAACGGGTCACGAAGTTTCACTGCTTCTAACAAGCGTTCAAGAGCCATTTCCCGATATTGGGAAGATAGACAATAATCCAAATATTTTAAGAAATGGGATTTACCGGAACCAAAGTAGCCATTTATCCAAATTCCATCATGGCTGACATTGCGGTTTTTGATAGCCGATAGTATTTTGTAGAGTCCATTAATGATCTCGTCTGTAAATACGTATTCTTCAATTTCTGTTTTGACTGTTTTATCAGAAAAGTCGCTTGCGGATACTGCCGGATTGACCGTACGGTTTATATCTTTTTCGTATATTGCTTCTAATTTCATATCGGTGTCTTTTTAATCGTTAATCAATAATGTTGCGCGGTATGTGTGTTGATCGTCAAGACGGTCAAATAAATTGAAGTTATTATCTTCACGGTGCCCGGGATAGAATACTATAATTTTGTATCGGCTACTTCGGTTGTACTGTTCGTAATTGGCCAAAAATACATTCGTACGCATATATGGGAACATATTGCCTATCCCATATAAAAATACATAAGGACGTATCTTATCATCATCAATTGTGATATGGTCAATGATGCGTTGATGAATATATTGATAAAAAGCTTCGCTATTAGCTTTATTGGTAAGAGAAGATGTTACCGCATCCGGAGTGTTTTCGTCTTTTTCAAGTAAGTATTTCAAATACGAAGGATGCTTTTTCCCGAAGGATTGTCCATCAAGAAATTTACAAAACTCATCAAATAGATTGAGAGTAAGTACATCTATGTAATTACAAGGGCGAATTAGTTTCGCCTTGAATTCCTGTATCTGCTGCCGTATTTCATATTCCTTACTGGCAGGATATTGAAAGATGAAGAAGTTATAGAATAAATCTCCATTTTCTGTATCTTTGAACTCTTTACTGGAGAGTTTCTGAAATAGTTGCTCAACTGTCATGCTTATAGTATGGATTGTTTAATGCGTTCAATTTCATAAGGTTGTAACAGACAGGCTTCAAGGAACCATTGTTCTTTTTGAAGCAAGTAATAGTTCCAGTCAGTATCTTTTATTTGCAGAGGGTGAAGTTCGGATGTTTTTTCGTCTAACATACCAATCTTCTTAAGCATTGATAAAAATGTCACAGCTATTTTATTTTTCGTCTGATCACTCCAACTGTCAACAAAATCATCATTGGCTGATATTTCATTGATTGCTATTATAATGTCGTTTTTACTAACTTCCCGTTGGATAGAGTTCCATTTGGAAAGAATGACATTCAGCTGAAAATCAAAGAAAAGTTTATAACTTTTGAGCATGACATAGAACATGCCCACATTCTGGGCTTCCCAGGAGAAGGACTGGTATTGCACCCAAAATGCGGGAGGAACAGAATTGTATCTAAGCCTGAATTCTGCAACAGCACGTTTCCGCGTGTTCTCTGTATTCATCATTAGATATTTGTTTTCTATAATTTCCTTTTTAAGTAATGCATCTTGTTCTGGTGACATTAATAATGGTAGGATGTTATTCATTTCATCCAACATATATCCGCAACCTGTAACAGATGCACTATATGGACTATTATATTTATTATTCATTTATATTTTTACTACTGTTTATTAATTCCCGAATATCTATTTCGAGAAGTCTTGCTATTTTTATTAAAGTATTTAGATCTGGCTGCGAAGTATTAGTACACCATTTTGATACAGTGGCAGGATCTTTACTAAGCTGCTCTGCTAACCACTTATTAGTCTTTTTCTTTTCAACAAGTACCACTTTTATTCTATTAATATCGGCCATTTTATAATTTCTTTATTGCGTTTGACGCAAATTTAGTGAAAAGAAAAATAGGATATGGCATCTTACTGTGATTTTTTCGTATCACCAGATAAATAATTCTTGTTACTTGAATTAATTAAAGATTTAATGGACTGAAACCTTGAAAAAAGGATCTCTCAGTTTGAAATAATATGTGATAATCTAATGTTAAACAACAATCAATTATGATTGTTGTTTATTTCCCAATACAAAAATGCTGAAAAATATTCTGAAGTACCATATCATTCGTCACTTCCCCTGCAATATCCGAAATGAAGAAAATACACTCCCGTATATCTTGCGAAAGAAAATCTCCGGATATATGTGAATCAAGCCCATCCTGCACTCGATGGATAGCATCTAAAGCTTTACTTAAAGCTTCATAATGCCTTACGTTTGTCACAATAATATCATTTTGTGTAACCGTAGGCAGATGTGCTGCGTTAATAAGCATCTTTTGTAACTCGTCGGTCTGTTTACGTTCTTTTGCCGATATGAAGATAGATTTCGTGTATTCTTTAGGGAAGTTCTTTAATAAAGCAGATAATTCTTCTTTCTGCTTTTCCTCAATCAAATCCGCTTTGTTGAATACAACAATTAGTTGTTTCTCCTCACAACGAGGGATGATCTTTTCTGATAATTGCTTTATCTGAGAAGATGCATCAGATGAATCAACCATCCAAAGTACAATCTCCGCTTGATCCAACTTTTGGAATGTACGTTCGATACCAAGACTTTCAATGGTATCATTTGTTTCCCGGATTCCGGCAGTATCAATGAATCGGAAAGTGATGCCACCTATATTAATAGTATCTTCAATGACATCACGTGTGGTACCATGAATATCACTGACGATTGCTTTATCCTCGTTCAGTAATACATTCAGTAAAGTTGATTTCCCTGCATTCGTTTCACCGATGATAGCCACCGGAACACCATTTTTAATGGCATTCCCAACATTAAATGAATGAACCAGTCGGGAGATAACCTGCTCTATTTCATCTGCGAGTCTTCGCAATGCCGAACGATCTGCGAACTCTACATCTTCTTCGCTGAAGTCAAGTTCCAGTTCAATCATGGAAGTGAAGTTCAGCAACTTGTTGCGTAGATCTGTTAACTCTTTGCTAAAACCTCCCCGCATCTGACTCATGGCCAAACGATGAGTGGCTGCGGAAGAAGATGCAATCAAATCGGCTACAGCCTCCGCCTGACTTAAGTCCATCTTTCCGTTGAGGAACGCGCGTTGGGTATATTCTCCCGGTTGAGCCATACGGCAACCGTTCTTAATCAACAACTGCATTACTTGCTGAAGAATATAGGAAGAACCATGACACGTGATTTCTGTACTATCCTCTCCCGTATAGGAATGAGGAGCCCGGAAAAGACTCACAAGGACTTCGTCTATGACTTCTTCTCCATTATAAATACGCCCGAATGTCAGCGTATAAGGCTTTTGTTCACTAAGTAATTTGCCGGCTTTGGCTGGTTGGAAGATGCGGCTTGTAATGGAAATAGCTTCAGGACCGGAAACACGGATGCTTCCGATGGCCCCTCCTTGAGCGGTAGCAATAGCGCAGATAGTATCTTGATTCATTATATTTCTTTTTGGATGATGCAAAGATAATTGTTTCTAAGTAAAAAAAATAAGATTAGACACAACTTGTGCTTTATTTGTTTATATTTGCTGCCGTTCAAACAATGCACATACAAAATACAATGATAGCCTATGGAGCCGGATACAAACTTATATTCACCGAATGAGAGTAATGAAATCATACGGGAAAATTCACAAAAGATACTTTCTGTACTTGCCGCACATCAAATAGCTTTATGGGAATATGACATTCCGACAGGGAAATGTAGCTTCACGGACGATTACTTCCGCACGTTAGGCTTGAAAGAGGCGGGGTGGTCTTTAAAGGCATTAATGACTTTTACCATTTCGCATACCCCGGAGATATAAATGCCTATCAGACTGCTTTTGCTAAAATGCTTGCTTCGGAGTCCAAAGCATATTAGATACAGGTTCGTTGTGTCGGAGAACATGGTGAGGTGATTTGGCTGGAAGAACATAACTGTAAAATAATAGAAGCTTTACCCGAATTTATTTTCATCTTTGACGAGAATTTCTTTATAACGGATGTGCTGATGGCGCGGGTACGATTCTGCGGTATCCGGTAGAAGTTGCCGAACAGAGTCTTTCTATTAAGATTGATTCTGAATCCGTACGTCATAAAAAGATTTTGGTTGTGGAGGATATCGAATCGAACTTTGCCCAGCTGAATATCTTACTGAAGAAAGAGTATATCATCCTGTGGGTGCGTAACGGACAGGAAGCAATCAATAGCTTTATTCGGGAAAAACCGGACTTGATATTAATGGATATTCGTATGCCTGTGATGGATAGTATTCAAGCTGGATGCAATGCAGTTTTCTCCAAACCATATTCTTTGGAGAAACTGAAAGAAACGATAGAAACCTATATCGGATAATTAATTTTCTAAAAGGAGACCAACATTCTGAAAGTTAGATTGTTATTAAAGTAATAATAACAATCTAATTTTTGTTGGAATATGGAGAAAGTGAAAAAGATAGTCCTCATCGGAGCTAGCGGCTTTGTTGGTTCCGCTCTGCTAAATGAGGCATTGAATCGTGGCTTTGAAGTGACAGCTGTAGTTCGTCATCCCGAGAAAATAAAGATAGAGAACGAGCATCTGAAAGTAAAGAAAGCGGATGTCTCTTCGCTCGATGAAGTATGCGAAGTTTGCAAAGGAGCGGATGCCGTTATCAGTGCATTCAATCCGGGATGGAATAATCCTGATATATATGACGAAACCATCAAAGTATATCTGACTATCATTGATGGAGTGAAGAAAGCGGGAGTAAATCGCTTCCTGATGGTAGGTGGTGCCGGATCACTGTTTATTGCGCCGGGATTGCGACTGATGGATTCGGGTGAAGTTCCTGAGAATATCCTGCCCGGAGTTAAAGCTTTGGGAGAGTTTTACTTGAATTTCCTGATGAAGGAGAAAGAGATTGACTGGGTATTTTTCTCTCCGGCAGCAGATATGAGGCCGGGAGTACGCACCGGACGTTACCGTTTGGGCAAAGATGATATGATTGTGGACATCGTGGGTAACAGTCATATTTCAGTAGAAGACTATGCGGCTGCAATGATTGATGAGTTGGAACATCCCAAGCATCACCAGGAGAGATTTACGATTGGATATTAATGAAAAAATGGCTTGAAACATACAATACAGAGTATGATTCAAGCCATTTTGTTATGATGGATATATTATCCTATATTCTGTCGAGTACAGTCTTAATCAGTGTATCGATTGTATTCTTATATCCGGTATTAGCCTCTTTGATCAGTCGGTTGGCTATCACCATGCAGACGGTCATTGCCTTATGTCCCATCAGTCGGCTAAGTCCTGCAAGTGCCGAACTTTCCATTTCGAAGTTGGTAATCTTAAAGCCTTTATATTCAAATGCTTCAATCTTATCATTTTGTTTCGGGTCTGCTAGCGGAATGCGGAGTTCACGTCCTTGTGGTCCAAAGAAGCCTCCTGCGGCAATCGTTACACCGCGTACCATATCTTCTTTAGCAATCCGGTCAATCAGTTCTTCACTGGCATCAATAACATAAGGCGCAGGGGCGCACATATTTCCCGACCAGCCCATGTGATTAAGGAAAGCACGTTCGAAAGGAAGATCGCATACCGCATTACGTCCGGCATAGAAATTCAATAATCCGTCGAAACCGATAGATTTCTGTGAGCAGACGAAGGTGCCTACTGGAGTATTTGGCTGCAAGCCGCCGCATGTACCGATACGTACTAACTCCAGTTGGCGGAACTTTTCTTTTTCTTCCCGTGTCTCGAAGTCGATGTTGGCAAGCGCATCCAGTTCGTTCATAACGATGTCGATATTATCGCAACCAATTCCGGTAGAAACCACTGTGATTCGTTTACCTTTATATGTACCCGTGATTGTTTTGAATTCGCGGCTTTCCACTTCACATTCTTTGTTTTCAAAGTGAGAAGCTACGAGTGCTACACGTCCGGGATCTCCTACAAGGATCACTTTATCTGCCAGCCATTCGGGCTTTACGTGAAGATGGAATACCGAGCCGTCTTCGTTGATAATCAGTTCAGAGGATGGAAAGTACTTTTTCATGTTATTGAACGGTTTTAGTTTTACAATAAGTCGTATATAAATAGAAACGCCGGAACCGGATTTTAGTTCGGAAAAGGTATCTTTCTTTTGTAAGTTTGTTAAAGAGAAGATATGCTGATGAACTGAATAGGAATCGGGTTCCGGCGTTTGGTAGACTATTTACTCAAAGGCTGGTTGGTGGTACCACCAGTCGTTGGTTTGGCAATGTTTTCGCGCATCGAAGTATCGGCTTCGATATTTTTCATACGGTAATAATCCATTATACCCAGATTGCCGCTACGGAAGGCTTCTGCCATTGCTTTAGGTACTTCCGCTTCCGCTTCGATTACTTTGGCACGCGCTTCCTGTGCTTTAGCTTTCATTTCCTGTTCGGAAGCGACAGCCATTGCACGACGTTCTTCTGCTTTAGCCTGTGCGATGTTCTTGTCTGCATTAGCCTGGTCAATCTGCAAAGCTGCACCAATGTTCTTACCTATATCGATATCCGCGATATCAATAGACAGAATTTCGAAAGCAGTTCCTGCATCCAATCCTTTACGAAGTACGAGTTTAGAGATAGAATCCGGATTTTCGAGTACTGACTTGTGGTTTTCCGAAGAACCGATAGAGGAAACGATACCTTCACCTACACGGGCAAGGATGGTATCTTCTCCGGCACCACCGACCAACTGCTTGATGCTGGCACGTACCGTTACACGAGCTTTCGCTATCAGCTGGATACCGTCTTTGGCTACCGCAGTAACAGGAGGAGTATCAATTACTTTCGGGTTTACAGACATCTGAACAGCTTCAAACACATCACGTCCGGCAAGGTCGATAGCGGTTGCCATCTGGAATGACAACTCGATATTCGCTTTCGATGCGGATACCAGCGCATGGACTACTTTTTCTACATGGCCTCCGGCAAGGTAGTGGGCTTCCAGTTCATCACGGGTGATGTTCTTCAATCCGGCTTTGTGGGCTTCGATCATGCCCGGAACAATGATATACGGCGGAACATTACGGATACGCATCAGGAAGAGTTGAATCAACGAGATGTTAACGCCTGATACTTTAGCCGACAACCAAAGGAAGAACGGCACATAATGGAAAAATAGTATTAGGAAAATAATACCTCCAACAATCATAACGATAGGTAAGTACAAAGATGTTTCCATTGATAATTTATATTAAGTGAATATTATATTTTGTGTTTCTCGACCAGAATGGTACCGTCAGTGATGCGGCTCACAATGATGGGAGTTTTTTCATTGAGGAAGCCATCTATCGATCTTACTTCCACGATGTTACCGTTAATCTCAGCATAACCGATTTGTGCCAGGCGGGTAGTGCTGATTCCTGTGTCGCCTACCTTGACGCTCTTCTCCGCACTGCGGTCTACTTTTGAGTCAATATCTTTTTTCAAAGCCAGCTTATCCAGCATCTTCGAACGCATGAACCAGATAAGCGAACCGATACAGGCGACAGCCGATATCCCTAAAGTGATAAATCCTCCTGCCATACCCAGATTGGCGAAAGCGTAATAGTTGGCATAGAGAATACAAGCAAGTGCTGAAATGCCAGCCAGGCTAATCCCCGGAATGACAAACAGTTCAACCAGAAATAGTATTACTGCAGCAATGATGAGAACGGTGATAATCAGTATGTCCATAACTCTGTATTATTTTGATTTTGTTTTTTCGGCATTACGCACACTTACTCCAAGAGCATCCAGTTCTTCATTCATTTGCAGAATTCTTTTTTCCAGATCAAGGATTGCGGGAGCGAGTTTTTCTTTTCCTTGTTGGTTGGCGCTTGCGTATTGCTGGCGCAGACCGTTCAGTTTATCTTCCTGTTGCAGATAATCTTTTTCCAGTTGCCGGTAATTTTGGAACAGTAGCTTTGCTTTGGGGGATTTGAAGTCACTCAACAGATAATAGGTCGTGTTATCATCGATGACAAACTCGAAATCAACCACACGACGTTCCTGTGGCTTATGATTGATTGCCTCTTTCAGACGTTGCAATGCTTCTGCAACTGTGTTTTCATCTTTCCAAGTTTCCTTCAGTGAATGAATCTGTGCCAAGCGGATCATCTGCTGCGGGTCCATCGCCTCATAATTATAAGTCTGTTTAGACGAATTAGGAATGAATACATAGATGCAGACCTTATCTTCGGGCTGGAAACGATCGGAGGCAAACCAACCAAGATTATTGTATTCGTCGATGACGTACATATAATCGTTATAAGGTGAATTGAACGGCATTCCCACATTTTCCGGCGTCAGATAAGAGTCGGTATTTGTGTTGTAACGAGTGACAAAAATATCATACCCTCCCAGTCCTTCGCCATCGGTTGCATAATAGATAGTAACACCGTCCGATAGTACAAACGGGTAGTTGGCATTTCCGGATTCGTTGATGCTGCCAGGCAACGGGCGACCGTTGCTCCATTCATTCAGTAATTTATTCTTGGAGAATATGTCCAGATTTCCTCTTTCTCCCTTTTCGCTATAATAGATTTTATTACCGATTTCTGTTTCATAGACAGTTCCCGGATGATCTCCTTCGGCCTGGAAGAATTCGTTGAACGTGAATAGCTTGCCGGACTCTTCACTGATCTTGTATGCGCTCAGGAAATTTGCTTTATCTACCACGAAACTGTCGATAATGCACACGTCTTCTACTCCTTTGAGCATACGCAGGTCAGCTTTGCTCTTTTCCAATAGAGCTTCAGCTTCTTCCGTCGATCTTTTGCGTTTGTTGAGGTCGGCGATGTATTCTTCGAAGCAGTTGACTGCATCTTCGAAACGATAAGTATCATTGTAGGCTTGTCCCAGATATAGTTGTCCACCGGCTACCCGTCTTTTTACAGCGGTTTCGAGGTACTTCACGGCTTCTTCCGGTTCTCCTGTTTTCAGGCAGCAGACACCGTACCAGTAGCTGTAGTTACCATTGGACGGTTGAGATTTGGCATATTTCTGAAATACGGGTTTGGCTTGTTCGTAGTCACCTTTTGTAAATAAGGTGCGTGCCTGTTCCAATGTTTGTGCAGATGCTCCTCCAAGGAAGAAACTGCAAATTAAAAATAGAATATATTTTCTTTTCATTGTTTTATTCACTAATCCATGCATCAATTGTTCAAAAGTACAAATTTATTAGAAATAAACCCTTTTTCAGAGATTCTATTATGTTAATTCTTCTTTAAATCATTCTTTTCGCTTACTTTTGCAGCCGATTTTTGAAGATATGACACAATTTACGGAAGAAGAGAAGACGATCCGCCGTATTGAACGGCGATTCAATAAAGGAGTGGTGCAGTATAGACTGATAGAAGAAGGGGACAAAATCCTTATCGGACTGTCGGGTGGGAAAGATTCGTTGGCACTTGTAGAGTTGCTGGGCAAGCGGGCGCGTATTTATAAGCCTCGATTTTCTGTGATAGCTGTTCATGTGGTGATGAAGAATATTCCTTACCAAAGTGATACTGAATATCTGAAAGCATATTGTGAATCTTTTGGAGTGCCTTTTGTGCAGTACGAAACGTTCTTTGATCCTGCTACGGATACGCGTAAGTCTCCCTGCTTTCTTTGTTCCTGGAATCGTCGGAAAGCTCTGTTTACGGTTGCCAAGGAGCAAGGATGCAATAAGATTGCTTTAGGGCATCACATGGATGATATTTTGGAAACATTGTTGATGAACATTACTTATCAGGGGGCATTCAGCACGATGCCGCCCCGCTTGGTGATGAAGAAATTTGATATGACAATTATCCGACCTATGTGTATGGTGCACGAGGCTGATCTGATTGAACTGGCTGCATTGCATGACTACCGGAAACAAGTGAAGAATTGTCCTTATGAATCACAGTCCAGCCGAAGCGATATGAAAGGCATTCTGCGGCAGTTGGAAGCGATGAACCCGGAAGCTCGCTACAGCCTATGGGGGAGCATGACGAATGTGCAGGAAGAATTGTTGCCGGATAAAATAGAATGATATAATATTAGATGTTATGAAAGGGATATATACCATATTATTGCTTATCGTGTCGAATGTCTTTATGACCTTTGCATGGTATGGTCATTTAAAAATGAAACAAGAGTATTCTTGGTTTGCTGCTCTTCCGTTGATAGGTGTGATTACCTTTAGTTGGGTCATTGCATTTTTTGAATACTTATGCCAGATACCTGCGAATCGTATCGGATTTATAGGAAATGGCGGTCCGTTTTCGCTGATGCAGTTGAAGATAATTCAAGAGGTGATAACATTGGTTGTTTTTACCGTCTTTACAACTATTTTCTTTAAGGGGGAAACGTTGCAATGGAATCACTTGGCAGCATTCGTTTGTTTGATTGCTGCAGTTTATTTTGTGTTTCTGAAATGAGATAGTTTCTTTAATAATGCTCACTGAATAAAATATGCAACAGAGTCTTTGAATATGCCAAAATCAAAAAATGATAAAGGAAATTCAATAACTCTGTTGAAAGTATTGGTTTAATCCATACCTACTGTGCCGCCACAGCCATATCCACAACCACAGCCACAGGAGGGCGCGAAATTAACTAGCACCTCAATCTTTGAATCAACGATTTTTTGTGCTTCTGCCAATAAAGAGTCTGATACTTTCATAGTCTTTTAAAATTTTAATTAAACAATAATTTATTTATCTTCGAACTCGAAGTCTTTTAACTGTTGATATGTAACTAATGCCGCTTTCAGTTTTACAATATCTTCATCGCTTAAATGATTTTTACGTTTCATGTAATATTGAATTTGAAAACCACTAACTACTTTTATTTCGGAGAGTAACATTTTGCACATTTTCTTGTCACGTCTAGCGACATTCCCTCTGTCCAGAAAATTGAAGCCTAGGCAAGTGGGGCATACCTGTACTACCGGACATTGTAAACAAGAATCTTCTATCAATGTCTCCGGTTTGTGAAAGTCTATATCTTTTAACTCCTCCCGTACGTCACGTCCCATGACAATAGGGGCAAACATATGGCATGGATAACAGTTTCCATCCACATCATAGGCTCTCATATTAGTCCCTGTTCCACAGAATTTGGTAGCAGGTTGCTCCGAAAGTACATCTGTGTAGTATCTCGTAAAGATTGCTCCCGGAAGAAAATCTTCATTATCAAGGTGAAATTGAGCGATTTTAGACAATTCTTTTCTGTAAGTAACCGCGTCTTCTTCTGTCCATTCTTCACCTTGTGCCAAACGGCTGTCAACCAAATATCCCATTTTGAGGAGTGATATTACTCCATCGGCAAGACCAGATACAGTTTCACGGGATATAGTCATTTTCAGCGGTTGTTCCGGCCAAAGTTCATGTACAAATTCGATGGGTAGCTTGTCATTTGTGCATCCACGGTTTTTCAACTGCATAGCAGAGTCTCCATCAACAGACATCACCAATACAAAATCATCCTTATGTTGTCTGAACCACTTTTGTTTCTCTTTATTAAGTAATGTCCCGTTAGTTGTGGCGTAAAATATATAAGGTTGATCTATGGATTGCTGCCACAACCACTCGCACAAATCTTTTATCATGGAAAAATTCAACAATGGCTCCCCACCGAAAAGATCAATTTTGAGACCTTCACTCTGAGGAGATTTGCGTACCTCCTCAAATTCTTTCAGAATAATTTTTTGCGCTAGCTCTAACGACATCTTTTTACTGGAGTCTTTGTACTTTTCAAAACAGTAAATGCAATTCAAGTTACAAGCATGTGTGGTATATAGTGTACATATACGCGCTTTAGGTAATCTACGTATCATTTCTTTGGTTTTAATTTATTGTTTCTGTTTATACATTTATGATATCTATTCATATTCCTTTTGTCGTTTGATGAGCGGCATCATGAGCATTGTTGTAAATACTGCTACAAAGAAAGTTATAAATCTATTTATATGCATAGAATACTGTCCCCAACCAGTTTACATGTAAACTGGTTGGGGACAGTATTCTA
>OGEP01001393.1_pt1 | contig 26583 bp, 17 predicted proteins | sample 1570721 | NCBI WGS metagenome assembly OGEP01 (sample SAMEA2582131, study PRJEB24529) | metagenome | biome: Human gut stool | place: China | collected 2011 | reverse complement strand
GAACATCTTCGAACGTGTAGATCTGGATCTTGGCCAGATTCCTTCTGACAAGACAACGGATGCATTGCTTTCAGCATACAAGGCAGGTACTGCAACGGAAGCAGAACGCCGCTATCTGGAAGTCATGCTGTTCCAGTATGGTCGTTATCTGACGATCGAATCTTCCCGTGAGACACCGGAAGATGATCCATACCGTGAGACACTTCCGTCCAACCTTCAGGGTATCTGGGTTGGTGCGAACAACTCCGCATGGCATGCTGACTACCACATGAACGTAAATCTTCAGATGAACTACTGGCCGACCTATGTCACCAATATGGCAGAATGTGCAGAGCCACTGATCAACTACATTGATGCACTGCGTGCACCTGGCCGTGTGACAGCGAAGATCTATGCAGGTGTTGAGAGCAAAGACGGCGAAGAGAACGGTTTCATGGCACATACACAGAACAACCCGTTTGGATGGACCTGTCCGGGATGGAATTTTGACTGGGGATGGTCACCGGCAGCGGTTCCGTGGATCCTGCAGAACTGCTGGGAATACTATGACTTTACCAGAAATGCCGATTATCTGAAAGAGAAAATCTATCCGATGATGAAAGAGGAAGCTACTCTGTATGATCAGATCCTGATCAAGGATGCAGACGGCAAACTGGTATCTTCCCCGAGTTATTCACCGGAGCATGGACCAAAGACAAGCGGTAATACATACGAGCAGACACTGGTATGGCAGCTTTATCAGGACACCATCGAAGCAGCAGGTATCGTTGGTGAGACAGATACAGCAAAAGTAACACAGTGGAAGAAAAATCAGAGCGATCTGAAAGGACCTATTGAAGTAGGTGACAGCGGTCAGATCAAAGAATGGTATACCGAGACAACCGTAAACAGCCTCGGACAGGGCTACAACCACAGACATCTTTCTCATATGCTGGGACTGTTCCCGGGCGACCTGATTTCTGTAGATACACCGGAATGGCTGTCAGCAGCAAGAGTTTCCATGGAAAACCGTGTAGATAAATCAACCGGCTGGGGCATGGGACAGCGAATCAATACCTGGGCAAGACTTGGCGATGGAAACCATGCGTACAAACTGATTACAGACCTGTTTGACGGCGGTATTCTTACCAACCTGTGGGATACGCATTCACCATACCAGATCGACGGTAACTTCGGAATGACTTCCGGTGTGGCTGAGATGCTGGTTCAGAGTAATATGGGTTACATCAATCTGCTTCCGGCACTTCCGGATGCATGGAGCGATGGTTCCGTAGAAGGTCTGGTAGCAAGAGGAAACTTCGAACTTTCCTATGACTGGGCAGACGGAAAACTGAACCAGGCACAGATCCTTTCCAACAAGGGCGGAGAATGCCAGGTACAGTATGATAATATTGCAAATGCTTCCATCACAGATTCCGATGGAAAAGTTGTAGAAACAACAAAAGTAAACGGAAAAACAAACCGTGTTTCCTTTAATACAGAAGAAGGAAAAACTTATACGATCAAAGTTCCGGAATCTCCGAAGAATGTAAAAGCAAACTACTACGGAGAGAGCGGTACAAAAGTAAGCTGGGCTGCAGCAGAAGGTGCAACTTCTTACAATGTATACCGCAGCACAGACGGAACAACGTTTGAAAGGGTTGCCGAAAAGACAGAAAGAACTTCTTTTGTAGACAAAACAGCATTTACAGATGTTTCAGCAGTCAGCTATAAAGTAACAGCTGTTTACGGTGACAAAGAAAGCGGCGACTCCAAAGTGGCAGCAGTCAAAGACCTGACACAGTCAAGCGAGAAACTTGCACATGAAGGATGGAAGGCAACCGCAGGAAGTGAAGAAGGATCCGGAAATGATGGCCCTGCTTCCTGGGCGATTGACGGAAATACCGGTACAATCTGGCACTCAAGATGGTCCAGTGGCGGAACACATCCGGATATCGCAAATGATCAGAATAATGAATTTACGATTGATTTTGGTCAGAATGTAACGATCAACAAATTTGAGTATGTACCTCGTTCATCCGGAACTTCTGTAAATGGTATTATTACAAAATACAAACTGTTATACAGTACTACAGAATCCGGAAATGATTTCAAAGAACTGACAAGCGGTGAGTGGGATGCAGACAAGACGGTTAAGACGGCAACGTTTGCACCGACCGAAATGCGAAGAATCCAGATCCGTGCACTGGCAACACTGGATGATACCGCAACCAAGAATCAGCACGTGACAGCAGCAGAATTTAATGCATACAAATACGTTGCAAATACACCGGTCATGACGGATACGGATGCACTCTGGGATGCAGTTCTGGCTGCACAGAAAAAAGACTTAAGTGTATATACCGATGCCAGTGTACAGGCTTACCAGGCAGCAATCACAGCAGCAAAGGCAAAACTTGCCTTGGAAGATGATGCAGCCCAGGAGGATGTAAACAAAGCACTTGCTGAACTGAAAGATGCAGAGAACAAGCTGGAGGCAAAACCAGACAAAGGTAATCTGAATACGGCGGTGGATGCAGCTGCTAAAACAGACCTGAACGGTTATACAAAAGAGAGTGTAGATGCATTTAAGAAAGCACTGGATGAAGCACAGAAAGTGCTGAAAGATGAAAACGCAACAAAAGAGCAGATTGAAAATGCCCTGGCAAAACTGGATGCGGCAAAGAAAGCTCTGAAAAAAGATACTACACCGGATACGGAAAAACCGACACCGACACCGGAAACAAAAGTACCGGCTGTTGGAGCTACAACTACTGTAAAAGGTGTAAAATATGCAGTAACCAAGTCCGCAGCAAAGGGCGGAACTGCACAGGCAGTCAAAGTGACCGGAAAAGGCAAGAAGATCACGATCGCAGCAACTGTGAAAATTGACGGTGTGACCTTTAAGGTAACTTCCATCAAAAAGAATGCAGCTAAGAAAAATAAGAATATGACAAGCGTTGTGATCGGTAAGAATGTAACTTCCATCGGAGCAAACAGCTTTGCAAACAGCAAAAAACTGGCAAATGTGACTTTCAAAGGAACAAAAGCAGTGAAAGTCGGAAGCAAGGCATTTAAAGGAACATCTGCGAAGATGAAAGTCGTTATACCGAAGAAAATGTCTAAAAAGACCCTGAATACTCTGAAGAGAAATCTGAAAAAAGCAGGTATCAGCAAAAAAACGGTTTATAAAAAGAAATAAATACTAAAAACTATAATGTGTAAAAGAGATGCAGCTTCAGCTGCATCTCTTTTGTCTTTTCTTTACGCTTATAATAAAAAAATTCCGCAGAACAGAAAAAGTTTCTGTTTTACGGAATCTTAAAAATCAGGCAAATTTACCGCTCATTTTTATATTTTTCCAGAAGCTTGTGAATCTTATCCGTTGGAGACTGTACACTGGAAATGGATACATTGTGGTTCAGGGCATCGATGATGGATGCCAGGAATTTGCTCATATCTGCTTCCTGATAATAAGGGCGGGTCAGCAGTTCCTGCGGACGATAATTCAGATTTGTAGTTACGACTTTGCTGATGTAGCCTTTTTCGTAATATTCATCGAATTTCGCCAGCCCGTCGGTGAAAAGACCAAACGTTGTGCAGACAAAAACACGACCTGCCTCACGCTCTTTTAACTGCTTGGCAACATCCAGCATACTTTCACCGGAAGAGATCATGTCATCAATAATGATCACATCTTTTCCTTTTACATCATCGCCGAGAAATTCATGGGCAACGATCGGGTTCTTTCCGTTGACAACGGTAGAGTAATCACGTCTCTTGTAGAACATACCCATGTCAACGCCGAGAATATTGGAAAAATAAACAGCACGTCCCATAGCTCCTTCATCCGGGCTGATGATCATCAGATGATCGTTATCGATCACAAAGTCCGGTACGGAATTTACCAGTGCTTTTAAGAACTGATAGGTAGGCATGAAAGAATCAAAACCATGCAGAGGAATGCTGTTGGATACACGAGGATCGTGTGCATCAAACGTCAGAATATTGCTGACACCCATGTCAACCAGTTCCTGGAGCATCAGAGCACAGTCAAGAGACTCTCTTTTGGAACGTTTATGCTGTCTTCCCTCGTATAAAAATGGCATGATGACATTGATACGTCTTGCCTTTCCGTCAGCAGCGGAAATGATACGTTTCAGATCCTGATAGTGATTGTCCGGAGACATATGATTTTCATAGCCATTTACACGATAAGTCAGGCTGTAGTTTGTAACATCTACCATAATAAAAAGGTCGCAGCCACGTACAGATTCTTTCAGAACGCCTTTTCCTTCGCCGCTTCCGAAACGTGGGCATTCACACTCCAGCAGATAAGAATCTGCACAGTAACCCTGCAGACTGTCAGCCTGTCCTACATTGGTCGGAGATTCGTGACGGAAGGATACCAGATAGTTGTTGACCTGATCTGCAAGAGTTCTGCATCCTTCCAGTGAAGCCAGTTTCAAAGGAGCAACAGGAATCGACTGAATGAGCGGTTCTAAGTTTGCCATATTTACCTCCTAATGCTGCAATTGCCGCATATCTTAAAATTTAACCCATGGATGCTTTGCATTTTGTGCATCCTTATCATGTTAGTTATAACATTTCGGAATTGGTGCGTCAAGAAAATTGTAGAATTTTGTAAAAACTATGTAAAGAAAAATTTCGCTTGCTTGTATTTGATGACTCTTGTATACTTGATAATATGCGGATGGTGTTTACAGGCATCATCCAAAGCTCAGACCATAAAAGTGGTTTGTATTTAGAAAGTGCAGAAAAGATATTTCTGACAGAGAGAAAAGGAAAAAAGTATGAGAAAAACAGGCAAACATATCGTATCAAAAGTACTGCCGGGAAGCATTGCGGAAGAACTGGAAATTGAACCGGGAGACGAACTGGTTTCTGTAAGCGGGAAAGAGATCGAAGATATTCTGGACTATCATTATCTGATGAATGATGAATATGTGGAACTTCTGATACGTAAACCGAACGGGGAAGAATGGGAGCTTGAGATAGAAAAAGAATATGAAGATGATATCGGGATTGAGTTTGAAAATGGTCTGATGGATAACTATCGTTCCTGCCATAACAAATGTATTTTCTGCTTTATTGATCAGATGCCAAAAGGTATGCGTGATACACTTTATTTTAAAGATGATGATTCCAGGCTTTCTTTTTTGCAGGGAAATTATGTCACACTGACAAACATGTCGGATCATGACATTGATCGTATTGTATATTATCATATGGAACCAATGAATATTTCGTTTCAGACGATGAACCCGGATCTTCGATGCAAAATGCTGCACAATCGATTTGCCGGGGAGGCTCTGAAAAAAGTGGACCGTTTCTATGAGGCGGGGATTCATATGAACGGCCAGATCGTTCTGTGCAAAGGCGTTAATGATGGAGCAGAGCTGGATTTCAGCATACGTGAGATGACAAAATATCTTCCATATCTGCAGAGTGTTTCCGTTGTGCCCGTAGGTCTTACAAAATATCGCGAAGGATTGTACCCGCTTGAATCTTTTGAGAAAGAAGATGCAAAGAAAGTACTGGATCTGATCCATGGATGGCAGAAGAAGGCTTATCAGGAATACGGCATCCATTTTGTCCATGCATCGGATGAATGGTATATTTTGGCCGAACAGCCGTTTCCACCGGCCGAACAGTATGATGGCTATCTTCAGCTGGAGAATGGCGTCGGCATGATGCGGCTGCTTCTTGATGAAGTAAAAGAAGAGATAGAGGAGTTAGTAAAAAAATATAACTTTCCAATATTTCCAGGTGTTGAGTATTTAACTAAAGATGGAGATATAGTGGCATTTGGAATAGATAAGTTACCTGAAGAGCAGATGACAGCTCAAGAGTTTATAGATTATGTGAATAAACAGGGAGGAACTTGTACAGCTGCACATCCATTTAGAACTAACAATAGAGGATTAAAAGAGAAATTAAATATTGTTAAGGGACTTACAGCAATAGAAGGGTACAATGGAAGTACACAAGATATACACAATGATATGGCAGCTCAAATTGGAAAGAAATTGGGAATACAGGTAATAGGTTCTAGTGATGCTCATATTCAAAGTAAGGTTGGAGTATTTGCAACACTGTTACCATATCCAGTAAAAAATGTAAAAGAGTTGATAGAAGCTCTGAAAACTAATAGATGTAAACCGTTGGTTTATAAAGATGGAAAATATGAGGTAATTGAATATTAATATTTTGGTATAAATTTAGGAGGAGAAAGATGAAAAAAATTTTATTAGCAATGCTTTTTGGAGCAATGACTTTAACTTCATTTGCAGAAGGGAAATTAAAAGTAGTAGCAGCTTATGGTGGAAAGGAAAAGATATTCCAACAATTTAGTAAAGATACAGGAATAGAGGTAGACTTCATAGATATGTCATCAGGAGAGGTACTATCTAAGTTACAAGCTGAAAAAGGAAAACCATCAGCAGATGTTTGGTTTGGTGGAGGGCTAGATAGCTTTATAAGTGCAAAAAATAAAGGACTTTTAGAGAAATATATATCTCCAGAGATGGAAGAAGTACCTCTAAAATATAGAGATAAAGATGGATATTGGTCAGGAGTTTCTTTAGTTCTAGTAGGATTTATGGTAAATAATGAAATATTAGAAGATAGAGGATTAGAAGCACCAAAAACTTGGGCAGATTTAGCAAAAGAGGAGTATAGAGATGAGGTTATTATGGCTAACCCAGCTATCTCTGGAACTAACTATGCAATGGTAAGTAACCTTATTCAAGAGATGGGAGATGAAAAAGCTTGGGCATATTTTGAAGAGTTAAATAAAAATGTTCCTTTCTTAGCTAAAAGAGGAGGAGAGCCACCTATGAAAGTGGTAACAGGAGAGTTTGGTGTAGCTGTAATTCCAATGTCTGGAGAGTTTATCCTATTAGAAGAAAAATATCCAGTAACTACTTATTATCCAGAGGATATGATTCCTTGGGTTCCAGCTGGAATGGCAATATTTAAAAATGCTGAAAACTTAGACTCAGCTAAGAAATTTGTTGACTGGGCTCTATCTGAAAAAGGTCAAACAGTTATAAGAGATGAAGACCCAAGAGCAATGGTAAGAAATGGAATAGCTACTCCAGATGTAGTTAAAAAAATAGATATGGACAAACTTATTAATATAGATATAGATGTATTGGGAAATGACAGGGAAAAGGTTTTAAATGAATGGAATAAGAGATTTGGAAATAAAGCGAAATAATCTTATTTATTATGGAATCTTGCTTTGTGTAGTAGTTGGGGTAGTAGTTTTTTCTTTCTACCCCATTTATAAAATACTAGAGGTAAGTTTCTATGATGAAAGTGGATTGACATTGAAACATTATGAAGGGATTTTTAGAGATAACTATCCTTTGCTAAAAAATACTCTGATAACCTCTATAACTTCAGCACTGCTCTCTACTATATTTGGTGGAATGATAGCTTTCTATATGGTATTTTCCAAAGAGAGAGTGAGAAAGTTTTTTCACTATATTTTAATGTTGACAATGATATCTCCACCATTTATTTTTGGTATCTCCTATATAACTCTTTTTGGGAGAAGAGGGCTTATAACTTATAGACTTTTAGGATTACATACAAATCCCTATGGACTAAAGGGAATAATATTATTACAACTGATAGGAGAGCTTTCCTTTGCTACTTTTATGCTATATGAACTATTTAAAGGTTTAGATTATAATCTCATAGCTGTGTCAAGGTCATTGGGAGCAAATATGTTGGAGAGTATAAAAAGAGTACTACTTCCTATTTCAGTTCCAGCATTTTTAGGGACATTTTTTATTCTATTTACAAAAAATTTAGCTGACTTTGGAAGTGCTGTAATCATAGGTGGAAGGTATAGTACATTAGCTACAGAAGCATATCTTACAGTGATAGGAGAGGGAAATATGCCAAAGGGTTCTGCTATGACGTTGCTTCTTATTTTTCCAGCTCTTCTATCCTATGTGTTATACAGATTATTTTTATCTAAGAAAAAATCTGAATATAATCAAAATAAAGGAAATGTTTTAAGAAGAGTGGAGTTTTCTCTTCCAATATATTTGAAATTAGTTTTAGGAGTTGTGGCTTGGCTCTTCTTTGTAATTATGCTATTGCAGTATGGGGCTATTTTCTTTTCAGGTTTCTATAACTATACAACAAAGGGGATAGTTTTTACATTGGAATATCTTGAAAGATTTAAACTTTCTACTTTAGATGTCTTTATAAGAACTCTTATCTATGCTCTAATTGCTGGATTTTTTTCTGCAATAATAGGGGTGTTGATATCATATTTTAATAAAGAGAGGGATAGCATATTAATAAAAGTGATTGAATTTTTCTCAAGCTTGCCATATATAATACCAGGGACATTTTTTGGATTGGGATATATACTAGCTTTTAATGATGGAGTTTTAACTTTGACAGGAACAGCTGCCATAGTGGTATTAAACTGTATATTTAGACAGATAAGTATAGGTATAAAGGCTGGAGATTCTATCTTGGCAAGATTTGATTTGAATTTGCTAAAGGCTGGAAGAGATTTGGGAGCTACTAAGCTCAATCTTCTTTTGGATATAGTTTTACCAAATTTGAAGTCAGCTTTTTTAATAGCTTTTGTCAACTGTTTTATAGCTACAATGACAACTATAGGAGCAATTATATTTTTGATATCTCCAGGGGCAAATGTAGCTACAGTTGTATTATTTAACTATGTTTCACAAGGGGAGTATGGACTAGCTTCTATTACAGCTTTAGCAATAACTTTAATCACTTTTTCTTTAAACATATTAGTAGTAAAATTTTTAAATAATGGAGAGAAAGAATAATGTATCTAAAAATTGAGAATATTAGTAAGATATTTGAAAAGGAAAGAGGGGTAAAAAATATCTCTTTTCAGCTGGAAAAGGGAGAATTAGTATCTTTTTTAGGTCCTAGTGGTTGTGGAAAAACAACATTGCTGAACATAATAGGTGGATTTGTAAAAAATGATAGTGGGAGTATCTATCTAGAAGGTAAAGATATAACTGAGTACCCTCCAGAGAAGAGAGAGATTGTAACAGTATTTCAAAACTATGCACTTTTTCCTCATATGAATGTAGTAGAGAATGTAAAATATGGATTAAAATATAGAGGATATAATAAAGAGGAGCAGATAAAATTAGCTAAGGAGTATCTAAAAATAGTAGGACTTGAGGGGTATGAAAAAAACTCTGTGGGAGAACTAAGTGGAGGACAGCAACAAAGGGTTGCCTTAGCTAGAGCTTTGGTATTACAACCTAAAATTTTACTTTTAGATGAGCCTTTTAGTAATCTTGATGCAAAACTAAAAATAGCTATGAGAGAGGAGATAAAGGAGTTACAAAAGAGATTAGGAATAAGTATGATATTTGTAACTCACGACCAAGAGGAAGCTTTGAGTATCTCTGATAGAATAGTTGTTATGTCAAATGGAGAGATAGTTCAAATAGGAAAACCTGAAGAGATATACTATTCTCCTAAAAATAGATATGTAGCTGAATTTATAGGGAAGATAAACTTTTTAGAAATAGGAAATAAAAGACCAGAAGAGATAAAAATGAGAAGAGATAACAGTGGAGATGCTATTATTTTAAATAGAGAGTTTATGGGAGCTACAACTCTATTTGTAGTGGAGAGATTGGAGAAAAAAATATATGTAACTATCTCTGGAGAAGAAGCTTTAAAATATAGAGTGGGAGATAGGGTGGTACTAGAGTTGAAATAAAAAATTATTGACAAAAGAAAACAGTTGTGATATTATTATTTCAACAATATTAGAGGAGGTAGTAGAATGCTAAGGACAATGAAGTTAAGGAAATATTTAACAAAAAAATATTTATTAACTTTTAGTGTGTCTGAAAATTTTACTATTTCACAATTAGGAGAGAGGTGTAATTAGTATACCTATTTTCTAGTTATTTTGTGTATATAATTTTTGTATTTAACAGACTTACATTAAAAGTAGGTCTGTTTTTTTATTACATCAAAGGGGGAATATTTTATGAAAGGAAGTGTAAAATTTCTATTGATAGGAGCTATGGCTCTTATGCTTGGAGCTTGTGGAGGAGGTGAGAAGCAAACTGTATTAGACACAAATCGTGTATATAAAGTTGGAACTACTGCTGAGTATCCACCATTTGAAACTTTGGAAAATGGAAAAATAGTAGGTTATGATGTAGATGTAATTGATGCTGTGGCAAAGAAGATAGGAATTAAGTATGAGTGGAAAGATATGAATTTTGATGGATTAATCTCTGCTTTACAGTTTAAAAAGATAGATATTGTAATAGCCGGGATAAGTTCAAGCCCAGAGAGAGAAAAAGTAGTTAATTTTTCTATACCTTATCACGAATCAAAGACAGCCTATATTATGAATAAAAATAATCCTATGACTATGGAGGAATTGAAAGGGAAGAGTTTTGGAGTTGATTTAGGTACTACTAATGAAACTACTGCAAGAAGCATAGAGGGAGCAAAAGTTACAGCTTTCTCTTCAACAGCTGGAACACTATTGGCATTAAAAAGTCAAAAGGTAGATTGTATTTTAATAGATGAAACAGTAGCTGAAGAGTATGTAAAAAATAATCCAGAACTAGAGATATTTGGTTATGGAGATGGAGAGGGAAAAGCTATAGCTTTTAATAAAGATGATGTAGCTTTACAAGAGAGCTTTAATAAAGCATTAAAAGAGTTAGAGGCAGATGGAACTTTAGAAAAATTACAAGATAAATATGGAATTTAATATATAAAACAACGGAGGGAAAAATATGTTTAAAAATGTAATTGTGAGAACACCAAGTAAATCAATATGTGATGGAATAACTTCAGCACCAGAGTTAGGGAAACCTATCTATGAGAAAGCTTTGGAGCAACATAAGGGGTATATAGAGACATTAAAAAAATGTGGAGTAGAGGTAGAAGTATTAGAGCCACTAGATGAATTTCCAGATTCTTGCTTTGTAGAAGATGTAGCTGTGCTAACTAAAAATTGTGCCATTATAACAAATCCAGGGGCAAGTAGTAGAAATAAGGAGAAGGAGTATATCATTGAATCTATAAAGAAATACTATCCAGAGGAGAAGATAGAGTATATAAAAGAGCCTGGAACTTTAGATGGTGGAGATGTGATGATGGTAGGAAATCACTTCTATGTGGGAAAATCTGCTAGAACTAATGCAGAGGGAATAAAACAGTTTATAGAGATTTTAGAAAAGTATGGACATACTGGAAGTGAAGTAACATTAGAAGAGGTATTACACTTAAAAACAGGAGTAAACTATATAGAAAATAATACTCTTTTAGTATCTGGAGAGTTTATAACAAAGGAAGAGTTCAAAGATTATAAGAAGATAGTGATACCAGAAGATGAGGCTTATGCTTCTAACTGTATCTGGGTAAATGGAACTGTGGTTGTACCAAGTGGATATCCTAAGATGAAAAAAGCAATAGAGGAAGCTGGATACAAGGTAATATGCACAGATACATCTGAGTTTAGAAAGATTGATGGGGGACTTAGCTGTCTATCTTTGAGATTTTAGTAGTTTTGGTGTTGATGAGAAATCATTGACACCTTTTTTTATTTAAAGAGCTGATACTTGTTGGTATCGGTGAGAAAATAGTAGTAAAATTATAGAAGGTATGGAAAGTAAAGATAATAAAAAATCTATCTTACTAAAATTTTAGTAGAATGGGATATAGAATTAAAAAGATAAAAAGCACTATACTAAAATTTAAGTATAGTGAGAAAAGTAAGTAAAATCTATTTAGAAATTATGGGAAAATATGGTAAAATAGAGAAAAATAGAGTAGGGGGGATAGTATGATAGATATAGAATTAACAGAAGAAGATGTAAGAGCTAAATATATAGACCCTAGTATAAGAAATGCTGGTTGGAACGAAGAGTTACAAATAAGAAGAGAGGTATTCTTCACTGATGGAAAAATAATTATACAAAAAAATAAGACAAAAAGAGGGAAAAGAAAAAAAGCTGACTATGTGTTAAGCTATAAAACTAATCAACCTCTAGCTATAATTGAAGCAAAGAAAAACACATTTACAATAGGACATGGAATGCAACAAGGAATAGAATATGGAGAGATTTTAGATATTCCTTTTATATATAGTTGTAATGGAGAGGGGTATTTAGAATTTGATAGACTCACAGGAAAAAGTAGAGAATTAAAAATGAATGAATTTCCTACTCCAGAAGAGTTGTGGGAGAGATATTTAGAAGAGAAAAAACTAGATAGAAGTGATTTGTTAGTAGAGAGCTATTTTTTTACAACAGGAAGTAAGACTCCTAGATACTATCAAAGAGTAGCCATCAATAGGACCATAGAAGCTATTGCAAGAGGGCAGAAAAGAATACTTTTAGTAATGGCAACAGGAACAGGGAAAACCTATACAGCCTTTCAAATAATATGGAGATTATGGAAAAATAGAGAGAAAAAGAGAATTCTTTTCTTAGCGGATAGAAATATTTTAGTAGACCAGACAATGTCAAATGACTTTAGATATTTTGATGATAAGATGATAAAGATATCTCGTAAAAAAGTAAGTAAAGCACATGAGATATATTTAGGACTATATCAATCTATGACAGGAAATGAAGATTGGCAACAGATATTTAAAGATTATAGTAGAGATTTTTTTGATTTGGTAGTGATAGATGAGTGCCATAGAGGAAGTGCAAAAGAGGACAGTGCTTGGAGAGAGGTATTAGAATATTTTTCATCAGCTACACAGATAGGAATGACAGCTACACCAAAGGAAACAAAAGAGGTAAGTAATATTCATTACTTTGGAGAGCCTATATATACATATTCATTAAAACAAGGGATAGAAGATGGATTCTTAGCACCATATAAGGTAGTAAGATATAGATTGGATAAAGATATTTTAGGATTTCGCCCAGAGGGAAACCAAAGAGATATGTATGAAAATATCATAGAGGATAGAGAGTACTATGGAAAGGATTTTGAGAGAAGCTTAGTATTGATAGAGAGAAGAAAAAGAGTAGCTAAAATAATATCTGAGTATATGAAAGAGAACGATAGATATATGAAAACTATTGTTTTCTGTGAAAATATAGAGCATGCTGAGGAGATGACAAAATATTTGGCTATGGAAAATAGTGATTTGATGAAGATAAATCCTAAGTATGTAATGACTATTACTGGAGATAATCCAGAGGGGAAAGCTCAACTGGATAATTTTATTGACCCTAACTCTAAATATCCAGTAATTGCTACTACTTCTAAACTTTTGACAACAGGTGTAGATGCTAAGACTTGTAAATTTATAGTACTAGATAGTAATATTAACTCTATGACAGAGTTTAAACAGATAGTAGGGCGTGGGACTAGAGTAGATGAGGAACATGATAAAACATGGTTTACTGTTTTAGATTTTAGAGAGGTAAGTAGATTATTTGCTGACCCAGATTTTGATGGAGAACCTATTCAAGATGAGGAGTTTGTGCCAAAATCAGAGAAAGAAGATGAGGAAGAGGAAGATAAAAATCCAGAGTTTCCTACTTCAGAAGATGATGAAGTTGGAGATGATGGAGAGGTAAATGATGGTGATTTTGGATTTGATGATGAGGAGAGAATAAGAAAAAAATTCTATGTAGATGGAGTAGAAGTAAGAGTACTACATAAACAGGTACAACTTCTTGGAGCAGATGGAAAACTTATCACTAAATCATTTGTAGATTATTCAAAAGATGAGATGAAAAAATCTTATCAATCCTATGATGAGTTTTTAAAGATTTGGACACAAGAGGGGCAGAGAAAAATAATTGTAGGGGAGCTAGAAGAGAGAGGAATAGATTTTGAAACTTTAAAAGAAGAAATAGGAACAGACTTAGATGAGTTTGACATAATTTGTCATCTAGCTTTTGATAAAAAACCTATCACTAAAAAACAGAGAGCTGATAGAGTGAGAAAAAGTAAGTATTTGGAAAAGTATCAAGATACAGCTAAGGAGATATTGGAGATACTCTTAGAAAAGTACAGTGATGGAGATTCTGATGTCTTTGAAGATATAAAGGTATTACAATTACCACAGTTTAGAAAATTTGGAACTTTACCAAAGATTATGAAGATTTTTGGCTCTAAAGATAATTTTGAAAATATTATGCATGAGATAACAAAAGAGATATATTTATAAGGAGAAATTTTAAATGGCAATAGGAAACTTTGTAAAATCTTTACAGGATATAATGAGAAAAGATGCAGGAATAAATGGAGATGCACAGAGAATAGAGCAGATAGTATGGCTACTATTTTTAAAAATATTTGATACCAAAGAAGCAGAGTGGGAATTATTAGAGGATAACTACAAAGAGATAATACCTAGTAAGTATAGATGGAGCAATTGGGCTAATGATGAAGAGGGAATTACTGGAGATGAGTTATTAGAATTTGTAGATAGACTATTTAAAGATTTGAGAGATATGGAGATAGGAGAAGGAACTGATGCAAGAAAGATACTTGTGAGAGAGTTTTTCCAAGATACTCATAACTATATGAAGTCTGGAACTTTGCTAAGAGAGGTAATAAATGTTGTATCTAAGATAGATTTGGAAGATGAGAGTGAAAGACATGCTTTCAATGATATATATGAAACTATATTAAAAGATTTACAAAGTGCTGGTAATGCTGGAGAATTCTATACTCCAAGAGCTGTAACTGATTTTGTAGCAGATATGTTACAACCAAAATTTAGAGAGAAGATAGCTGACTTTGCTTGTGGTACAGGAGGATTTTTAGTAAGTGCCTTAGAATATATATTAAAAAATCAGGAAGAGGAGTTTGATACTGATTATCTAAAAGTATTGGGAGAATCAATCTATGGAATAGAGAAAAAACCTCTACCTTATTCACTTTGTTTAACAAATATGATGCTACATGATTTGGATACTCCTAATGTAAGACATGATAATGGACTTACTGAAAATGTAAGGGAGTTTAGAAAAAATCAGTTAGTTGATGTAATAGCTATGAACCCCCCATTTGGTGGAAGTGAGGAAGAGGGAATAAAGACAAATTTCCCTAATGAATTTAAGACAAGTGAAACAGCAGATTTATTTATAGTGAGAATGATGTATCAATTGAATGAAGGTGGAAGATGTGGAGTAGTACTTCCAGATGGATTTTTATTTGGTGAGGGAGTAAAGACTTCTATTAAGAAAAAACTAATAGAGGATTTTAACTTACATACAATAGTGAGATTGCCTAATGGGGTATTTGCTCCATATACTGGAATAACTACTAATCTATTATTTTTTGACAAACCAGAGCTAAAAAAAGATGGAGAGGTAACTACTAAAGAGGTATGGTTTTTTGAACACCCACTACCAGAGGGGTATAAGACATATACTAAGACAAAACCTATAAAATATAGTGAGTTTGAATTGGAGAAAAAGTGGTGGAACAATAGAGAAGAGAATGAGTTTGCTTGGAAGGTGTCAGCTGAAGAGATAATCAAGTCTAACTATAACTTGGATATAAAAAACCCTAATAAGCAAGAGGAAAAATTAGAAAGTCCAGAGTTTTATCTAAATGAGTACAAGAGAAACTATGATGAGATAGTGAGAATAAAAGATAGATTGAAAGATGAATTAGAGAGTTTGTTGAAGGGAGAATAAGAGATGATAAAATTTGTACTAGAAAATTTTGATACAATTTTTAGAAATGAGAAATCTCTTGAAAGTTTGAATAAGATAATTTTGGACTTGGCTATAAGAGGGAAGCTTGTGGAACAAAATCCAGAAGATGAACCAGCAAGTGAGCTATTAAAAAGGATAAAAGAGGAAAAAGAGAGATTAATAAAAGAGAAGGTAATAAAAAAAGAGAAAGAGCTACTAAAGATAGAGGAAGATGAGATACCCTTTGAGATACCAGAGAGCTGGGAGTGGGTAAGACTAGGGGAGATAGGAATATGGGGCTCTGGAGCTACACCAAGCAGAAGTAAATTAGAATATTATCAAAATGGAGATATTCCTTGGCTAAAAACAGGGGAATTAAACGATAGCTATATTTATAATTCAGAGGAAAAAATAACTAAATTAGCTCTGGAAAAGACTTCTTTAAGATTATGTAAAGCTAAAGATGTTTTAATAGCTATGTATGGAGCAACGATAGGAAAACTTGGAATTTTAGAAATAGAAGCTACAACAAATCAAGCTTGTTGTGCTTGTACTGTATATCAAGGAATATATTATAAATTTTTATTTTATTTTCTTATGGCAAGAAGAGAAAGTTTTAAATCTCAAGGTGCTGGTGGAGCTCAACCTAATATATCAAAAGAAAAAATAATAAATTCTCTATTTACTTTACCATCACTAGCAGAGCAAAAAAGAATAGTTGAAAAGGTTGAGAGATTACAAGAGTTAATTAAAAATCTAAAAGAGGTATATCTATTAAATGAAGAGAGTAGACTTAATTTGAAAAAATCTCTTTTAGCAGAGATAGAAAAAAGTAATAGTGATAAAGAGTTATTAAAAAATCTTGAGTTAGTTTTTAGTAATTTTGATAAAGTTATTAGGAGCAAAGAGGATATAAAAGATATTAGAAATCTTATTCTTTCTCTTGCTATAAAGGGAAAACTTGTGGAACAAAATTCAGAAGATGAGCCAGCAAGTGAGCTACTCACGAGAATAAAAGAGGAAAAAGAGAGATTAATAAAAGAGAAGGTAATAAAAAAAGAGAAAGAGCTACCAAAGATAGAGAAAGATGAGATACCTTTTGAGATACCAAAGAGCTGGGAGTGGGTAAGACTAGGGGAGATTTTAAATTTATTAACAGATGGAGCACATAAAACTCCTAAATATGTAGAAAATGGAGTTCCATTTTTATCAGTAAAAAATATGAGTAATGGGAAATTAAATTTTGATGATGTAAAATATATAACACAAGAAGAACATATTGAATTATCAAAAAGATGTAATGTAGAATATGGTGATTTGCTATTAACAAAAGTAGGGACAACTGGAATACCAGTAATAGTTGATACATATAGAGAATTTAATATTTTTGTAAGTGTGGCATTATTAAAATTCAATAAAAATTGTATAGATGTAAAATTTTTAAGATTATTATTACAATCTCCATTTGTATATAATCAATCACAAGAAAATACAAAAGGAGTAGGAAATAAAAATTGGGTTTTAAAGGATATATCAAATACTAAAATTATTTTACCACCATTAGCAGAACAACAAAGAATAGTTGAAAGAGTAGAAAAATTAATGAGTATTTGTGATATGCTAGAGGAAAAAATAGTTGAGAGTGAGAGGGTAAGTGAGAAGTTACTAGAAAGTTTAGTTAAATATGAGGGATAGAGATTCATGGAGATAGAAAATATGATATTTTATGGAATAAATTTGTATTGGGTAATAATATATATTATTATACAAAAAGTAAGTAATAAAAAAGTAATGGCATATAGTATTATTTCTTTTATTACAATGATAGTAACAATAAAACTAATGAATAACTATGAAAGGTACTTTATTCCTAATGAGATGGGATTTTTACTAAATTACCTTCATTCTTTAGAGATTTTTTTAGGAATACTTTCTATTCTAATGGCTATATATATTTACTCTATCAGCCTAGGAGATGACTTTAAAAAATCTATTTTGTTGATTTTGTTAGGAAAAGGAAGAGTTATTTATTTAGGAATGATGGTATTGATTCTTTATTATTTTGATGTAATGCCTTTTTATTTTTTTAGTTTAATAATCTTTCTTTTTTTAGAGTTATACAATATGACAGAAGCAACTTTTTTTACAGTAAATACAACTTATTTTAGAAAAAATTGGAAAAATAAAATTATTCCAAGGTTAGCAAACCAAGGAAAAAGAAATGATTTAGAGAATATTTATTATGAATTAAGAAAAAGAATTACAAAAGCTATGCTTGAGAAAGATTTTATAGTTTTTGAGGAAATGTTAGCTTACTATAAAGATTTGTTAATGACAGATGGATTTGAAGTTCCAGAGGATTTTATAAAAAAAAGAATTGAAAAATATAAAAATAAAGAAGAAGATTCTGAAGAAAAAGAGAAAGCAGTAGGTTTTTTATATGAAATTTATATTTATTTGTTAGAAAATAGAGATGATAATTTATTTGATAAGATTGAAAATTTAAATATAGATTTAGCTGAATATTACTTAGAAAAAGAAGATTATAGATTAGCTAGAGAATATTATAGCTTTTTAAATTTGAAATATGATTATTTAAATGAAAAATATAAATATGATATAAAAGAAAAGGGATTTCATCTTTTTACAGGATTAAGATATTATCATTCTAGTATAAAAAATCTAACTGAGCAAAAAGAAATAGTTATTTTAAAATCAATTTTAGATTTATTTTATAAATTAATAAAAGAGGAAAAATATGATGAATTAGAAGAATATAGATTAATTTTTACTAAGAGGGATAGTTTTTTAGAAATTTATGCTAGAGTAATAATTTTTCATTTTTTAATCCATTTAGGTACAAATAGAAAAAATAATGGAGTAGAAAGAGTTAAGGATTTTTTTAAAACTGATATTTTAAATTTGATTTGGTATAATTCAAAAAGAATAGAAGAACTCTATAATCTAAGTAAAAAGAATCACTGGGAAAAAGAATTTAGAAATATAGGATTAAATTATTTTAAAGTTGATATTTTAGGAAGAGCAAGCAGAGAATGTTCATATGACTTTGATAATACTTTATCAACATTAGCAGATAAAAGAAATTGGAGATTATCATAATGTAAGGAAAGATAGACTATGACAAATACATTTAAAGGAAGTAAGTTTGAAGAGGTTACTAAATTATTATTAGAAGAGTATTTACAAGAAAAATTAGAAGAACAAAAGAAAGTTGAGATAGGATTTGAGGAGAAGAGAGAACACAGATTTGATTTAGGAAACTCAAATTATTTAATAGAGTGTAAGGCTTATGAGTGGACAAAGGAGAATAATAGCCCAAGTGCTAAATTATCTACTTTAAGAGAAACATTGTACTATTTCTTTTTAGCTCCAAAAAATTATAAAAAGATTTTAGTTTTAAAGAAAAGTGGAGTAAAAAATGGAGAAACTGTTTTAGATTATTTTATAAGGTTAAATTATCACTTGATACCTAAAGGTGTAGAGATATTTGAAATAGATATGAATAAAAAACTTCTTGTTAAAAAAGAGATAAATAAAACAGAGATTTTAAAAAATACAGAGGAAAAAGTCGTAATAGTTACAAGAAAAAATAAAAAGACAGATAATCCAAGTGTAGATGAAGTAAGAGCTTATATTAAGAAACAGCTAGATGATTTAAAGGCTAAGGGAGTAAAAGAGTATGAGATTGAAGCTGGAAATATAGTTAGAGAGATGGGAATAATAAATGCTACTCCAACTGTATGTTCAGCTATGAGGAGTTGTGGATATGACTATGAAGAGATATACTCTCCACCTAAAAAGAATGGAACTAGATTAAGATTTAAGTATCTCTTATCACTTTGAAAGTCATTTTTCTAAATAGTAAGTAAGAAGTTACTGAAAAGTTCAGTAAGATAATTCTTTCTTACTAAAATTTTAGTAGAATGGAATATGGAGTAAAAGAGATAATCAAGTTAGAGTATGTTTTTGATGGGGAAAAGGTAATTAGTTCTGTTGAAAAATAGAAGCTTGTATTAGAAAATAGAGTTACTATACAATCTAGGTAGTAGCTCTATTTTTATTTGTAAAAAAATATGGTAAAATATATAGGAGAAAATTTGATAAAATGGAGGGATAAGATGAAGGTAGCAATATTAGGAGCTGGATACATAGGTGGTATCATGGCAGAAACAATAAAAGGAATGGCTCATAAAGATATAGAACTATATGCAGTGGGAGCAAGAGATATAAAAAGGGCAGAGGAATTTGCACAGAAGTATGGTATAAAAAAAGCTTATGGAAGCTATGAAGAGTTGGTAAAAGATGAGGAGATAGACTTAGTATATATAGCAACTCCACACTCTCATCACTATCAGCATGGAAAACTATGTATAGAGAATGGGAAAAATATTCTATGTGAAAAAGCTTTTACAGTGAATGAAGAGCAAGCTAGAGAGTTATTTAGATTAGCTAAGGAGAAAAATATATTTATAACAGAGGCGATCTGGACAAGATATATGCCATCAAGAGAGATAATAAATGGAATTGTAAAGTCTGGGGAGTTAGGAGAGGTGCATACTATTCAAGCTAACTTAGGTTACCCTATAAAAAATGTAGAGAGAATGAGAAAGCCAGAGCTAGCTGGTGGGGCATTATTAGACTTAGGAGTTTATCCAATTAACTTTTCTATGATGGTATTTGGAGATGAGGTAAAGAATATTCAAGCTCATGCTACATTTTCTCCAGAGGGAATAGATTTTACAGATAGTATTACTCTTTTCTGGGAAGGTGGAAAGATGGCAACACTACATGCTACAATGCTTACAGCCACAGATAGAATGGGATATATCTATGGAGAAGAGGGGTATTTAGCTATTACAAATATAAATAATCCTGAGAAAATAGAGCAATTTGATAAGGAGCATAGATTAGTAAAAACTTATGAGATACTAAAACAGGTAAGTGGATATGAGTATGAGGTAATAGCATCTTATGAAGCTATAAAAAATGGTAAGTTAGAGTGTGAAGAGATGCCACATGAGATAACTTTAAAAGTGATGAACGTGATGGATACTATTCGTAAACAGTGGGGAATGAAATTTCCTTGTGAAACTCTATAATAAAAAAGAATACTTAAATTAAACTAACTCAAGGATAACTTTTATTTTAGTTGTTCTTGAGTTTTTTTATTTCTAAATTTAAATATAAATAGATAAAACTAGAAAAATTAAAAGCCTATAAGTTGTGCTGGAAAATTTGAATTTTGTAGTTAGATATGCTAATATAGAAACAGGATAAAAGTAGGAGGGGTATGAAAATGAAGATTTTACATACATCAGATTGGCATTTAGGGAAAAAATTAGAGGGTGCAAAGAGAATAGAGGAGCAAAAACTCTTTATAGATACATTGGAAAAGATAGTTACAGATGAAAATCCAAAACTTATCTTAATAGCTGGAGATATATTTGACACACCATCTCCAAGCTCAGAGGCTGAAAAGCTATTTTTTGATGCTATGAAAAAGATTTCTAACTTTGGGAAGAGAGCCATTGTTATAATTCCTGGAAACCACGACAGTGCAGAGAGATTGGTAGCTTCTAAAAATTTAGCTAAGGATTTTGGAATTATCATCTATGAAAATCCTTTAGAGGTAAAGGAGATAGGAGAGTATGGACAATTCCAAGTGGAAAGGGCAACTGAGGGGGGACTAATCCTGAATATTGAGGGGGAGAGAGTATTTCTTTACTCCTTACCATATGTAAGTGAAGCATATTTAGATGAGATGTATAAAAATGTCTTAGTTGAAAAAGAGGAGGAGTTAGGAGAGAGCATAGATGGAGATTTAACTTACTCTGAAAAGATAGGAGCTTTATTAAAGAGAGGGGTAGTGGAGGTAGAAAGTGAAAATATTCCTAAAATCATAATGGCACATCTTTTCATAATGGGAAGTGTAGGAGATGGAGATGAGAGAGAGGCAGAGCTAGGTGGAAGTAAGGGAGTGGACTTAGATGACTTACCAGAGGTGGACTATATAGCTTTGGGGCATATACACAAACCTATGAAGTACAGTAGAAAAAGAGCCTGTTACTCTGGTTCTCCAATAGAGTATAGGGTTACAGAGAATAGATACAAGAAAAAAATATTCTTAGCTGATGTAAAGGGAGATTTAGATACAGAGATAAGAGAGATAGAACTAGAGAACTACAAGCCTATAAAAAAATATGAGGTAGAGGGGATAGATAAAGCTCTTGAATTATCTCAATCTCTTGTAGGTGTGCAGGAGTGGGTATATCTTAAAATCGTTACTGATAGGTATCTAGCTAGTAGTGAGATAAGGGAACTTCGTAAGAATAAGAATATTGTAGAGATAGATGTGAAATATGTAGATGAAAATGAGGAAGAGAATATCACTTACTATGAAAATGGAGAGCTAGATATCAAGGAGAGTTTTAAGGAGTACTATAAAAAGTTTGATGGAATAGAGCCAAGTGAAGAGATGGTAGAGCTATTTATGAGACTAGTAGAGGGGGAGGAGTAATGAGACCACTGTTATTAGAGATAGAGGGATTACAAAGCTATAAGGAAAAGCAGGTAATAAATTTTGAAAAACTATGTGAAAATGGATTGTTTGGAATTTTTGGAGAGACAGGAAGTGGAAAATCTACAATACTAGATGCTATGATATTCTCACTATATGGAAAAATTCCAAGAACTGCTGAGTTAGACCAAGATAGTAAAAGCTTGAAAAACTTTTTGAATACCTCTTCTAAGAAGATGGAGGTATATTTTAAATTTGCTTTAGATGAGGATATCTATGAGGTAAGTAGAAAGTATGCCCTAGGAAAAAGTAAGGGAGAGGAAGTATTAAAAGAGAAGGAAACTATTCTTAGAAAAAATGGGGAAATAGTAGCTGATTCAATAAAGAAATTGGAAAAAATAATAGCTGAGGATTTTGGATTGTCTGATGATGACTTTACAAGAACAGTGGTACTACCTCAAGGAAAATTTAGTGAGTTTGTAAAGTTAAAGGGTGCAGACAAAAGAGAGATGCTAGAGAAAATCTTTGCTATGGAGAAATATGGAAAAGCTCTTCAAGATAAGATGAAAAAAGAGATGGATTTTTGGAAGAAAAAAGATGAGGAGCTAGAGGAAGAGTTAGCAGAGCTAGTAGATGTAACTGCTGAAAAGATAGAGGAGTTAGAAAAAGAGAAGGCTAACATAGTAGAAGAGGTAGAGAGAAAAACTAAAGAGCATAAAGAGATTGAGAAAAGATACTATGAATTGAAAAATCTTAAGGAAGAGATAGAAAAATATGATGAGCAACTAGAGAGAAAGAGCAGACTAGAGCTAGAAAAAGAGAGTATAGAGTATATCAGAACTCAACTGACTAAGGGAAGAAATGCCAATGAGATAAGAGAGTATATTGAAAAATTGGAGATATCTCAAGGGGAGAAAAGAAAGGTAGAGAATCAGTTAAGGGAGCTAGAAACTCAAGAGGTACAATATCAAGAGGACATTAAAAAGTTAGAAGAGGATACTAAGATACAAAAAGAGGAGATTTCTAAAAAAGAGTTAGAGAAATCTCAAATATATTTTGATAAGTCAGAGGAGGATACCCTTAACGAAGTCATTGGCTATAAGGGAAACCTTGAATATGTGGAAAAAGGGCTAGAGAGAGCTAAGAGAAATATGGAAGAAATCCAAAAAGAGATAGGGATACATACTCAAGAGCTAGCTAATAATACCAATGAATTAGAGGAAAAGGAGAGGGAGTTAGCTAATCTTCCAGAGATATCAAGGGAGAATCTGAGTAACTATAGAGATGAGATAGAGGAGTATCAAAGAGTTATTAGAGATTATAGAGAGAAAAAATCTCAAAAAGAAGAGTACCTACTTAGACTAGAGGAGCTAGAGAGAAAGCTAGAGCTACTGAAGGAAGAGGAGAGAGATATAGACTCTCAACTGGAAATACTAGAGGAGAAGAGAAGGGAGAACCTTGCTTATGAGTTGGCTAAGGAGCTAAAAGAGGGAGAGCCTTGCCCTGTATGTGGGTCTATTCATCACAATAAGATAGAGCATAATAGCAGTGAGGATATAGAAAAAATTCAGTGGGATTTGAAAAAAGCTAGTGAGAAAAAATCTTCAAATATAGCTGATATAGGAAAGATAAGTGGAAGTATTCTATCCCTTAAGGAGAGTATTGAAAGATTAGAGGTTATCTACAAGGAGAGAGTTGTAGATGAATCCTATTATCAGGAGATAATCTCAGATAAAGATAGACTAATAGAGGAATATAGAGAGGAAGAGAGAAAGCTTGACACTCTTGCAAAGGAAAGGGAAAGAGTAAATAGCATAGTTATTCAAATGAAAGAGAAGTGTAAAAATACTCAGAAAAATATAGAGAAATCAGAGAGTAGACTACAAGATTATCTAGCTGAGATAGATGAGCATAGTATTAGAAAATCTAGTCTTGAGAAGAGTATAGCTAGATTGGGAGAGAGTTTTGTAGATAAGAGAAAAGAGGAGTTAGAAAAAAGAAGAGATGAGCTAAAGGCAAACTATCAAAAGATAAGAAAGTATGAGGAAGAGATAGCAAGTATAAATAGGATAATAGCTAAAAATGACTCTCAAATAGTTGAGATAAAAGATAGATTAGAGAAGATAAGATTGGGAATAAATAGCTATCAAGTGAAGAGAGATAGTGTAAACTCTCAAATAGAGGAGCTAAATAAAACTATTGAGGAGCTTATCTCTAAATATCACTTTGTAACAATAGAAGAGGTAAGAGATAGCTATATATCTGTATTAGAAGAGAGAGAGTACTCTCAAAAGATAGAGAGTTATGAGGAGAACTGGAAAGAGGTAAATGTTCTTTTAAGAGATTTGGAGAGCAGAGTGCAGGGAAAAGATTTTTCTATTGAGCTTTGGGAAGAGATTTCACAATTAAAAGAGAGATTAAACCAAGAGATTTTAGATACTTATCAGAAAATAGAGCAAATTTCTAGTGATATTGCTTTACAAAAAACTCAACTTGCTGATTCTAAGGAGAAGAGAAAAGAGCAGAAAGAGATTAGAAGAAAAAGAGCAATGGCTGAGGACTTGTATAAGAAGTTTAGTAAAGGTGGCTTTGTCAACTTCTTAACTACTAAGAAATTGAAAGGTGTCATTGAAAATGCCTCTCACTATATCACTAGAATTACCAATGGAAGATACAAGCTATATACAGATGATGAGTGTAACTTCTATGTAATAGATATGTTTAATGATGGTATCAAAAGGAAGGTAGGAACTCTTTCTGGTGGAGAGATATTTGTTGTTTCACTATGTCTTGCCCTTGCTTTATCTAAACAACTGCAACTAAAAGGAAAGATTCCACTAGAGTTTTTCTTCTTAGATGAGGGATTTGGTAGCTTGGACAGTAAGCTTCTGGATAAGGTTATGGAAGCTATTGAAAATATTAGAAGAGAGGAAAATATCAAGATAGGAATAATTACACACCTTGAGGATTTAAAGGTAAGAATTGATAGGAAACTGCAGGTGGAGAAGGCTATCTCTGGAGAGAGGGGAACTAGAGTTAAGATAATATAATGTAATGAGGGTATTGTAAGTTATAATTTACAATATCCTTTTTATTTAAGTAGGATAGAATTATTTAGAAATTATTTCTAAATAATGAAGAAATTCTTGATTTTTTCTTGAAAAAATAATTTTTCTACATTTCTTTAAAAATGTGATAAAAATCACAAGTTTTAAATTTATGATAAAGTTTTAAAATAATGCTGTTATATTGATAAATAAACTTTTGAAATAAAACTTGACTTTAAAAAAATATTGTGATAAACTTTCCATAAGTTGAATACGTATGCAAAAGGTGAGGAAAATGAAAAAATTAACTATGAAAGACATAGGAATACTAGCAAATGTATCTCAATCAACAGTTTCAAGAGTATTAAGTGGACATCCAAATGTAAAAAAAGAAGTGAGAGAGAGAGTTCTTAAATGTATAGAAGAAAATGAATTTTCTCCAGATATAAGTGCTCAGACTATGAGGGGAGAAAGTTCTAAAATTTTAGGATTTGTATCTGCAGGATTTGAAAACCCATTTTATTTAGAGATGGTAGGCTTTGTAGAGAGAGAAGCTAGAAGAAGAGGGTACAGTGTTATAGTTATGAATAGTGAAGATGATGAGGATTTAGAGAAGTATCATTTTAAAGAATTAATAACAAGACATGTAGATGGAATAATTAGTGCTCCTGTTTCATTAAAAAATTTAAGATTTTTAAAAAAGAATAAAATTCCTTTTGTAGTTCTAAATGAGAATATCGATTGGTTAGATAGTTTTTATACTAATCTTTATTCAGGAGGAGAAGAAGTAGCGAGATTTTTTAGAGAGAAAAATTTAAAAAGAGTAGCTTATTTAGGAGAAGGAAAATCAGAGAAGTATAAAGGTTTTTTAAGTGAATGTAGTAAAGGAGAAAATATAAATAGATTAGAGGATAATGTATTATTTTCTTTAGCGAAGGATTTACGTAAAGTTGTAAAAGAAAGTATAGCCAAAATAAATTTTGATTGTGATGGTTATTTTTTTTCGAGTGACACAATAGCACTTTTATTTTTAGAAGAGATAAATAAGTTAGGAATGAGTTTAGGAAATAAAGTTTTAGTAGGCTATGATAATACAATTATTTCTAAGACATTGAATATCAGCAGTGTAGAACAACCGATGAGTAAAATGGCTGAAAAAGCAATAGAGTTATTACTTGATAAAGTTTTAAAAAATATAGATATAGACGAAATACACAATGTAGGATTAGAACCAAAATTAATAAAGAGATAAATGGGGGTTTAAATGGCAGAAGTAGTGTTAAAAAAAGTAGAAAAACAATATCCTAATGGGTTTAAAGCTGTACAT
>OGEP01001391.1_pt1 | contig 26612 bp, 27 predicted proteins | sample 1570721 | NCBI WGS metagenome assembly OGEP01 (sample SAMEA2582131, study PRJEB24529) | metagenome | biome: Human gut stool | place: China | collected 2011 | reverse complement strand
TTTGCAGAGAAAACCTTTAAATTTAAACCCATCCGCTAACAACTAACAACTAGCCACTAACAACTTTAAAGGGCTTGTCGTCGTGCGACAAGCCCTTTTTTATTATTCTCTTACAATGCTGTGTTTACGGCTGTAGGCGTAGTAGATGATGAGGCCTAAGAGAATCCAGCCTGCGAACAGGATGTGGGTCAGTGTCGACAGTTCATAGATGAGGTAGAAGCAGACGATGATGCCGACGGGAGCGATGAGGTAGAGCAGGGGGCAATGGAATTTCCGCGGGATTTCCGGGTGTTTGCGGCGCATGACGACGATGCCGATGAAGTTGACCAGGAAGACGGCTAAGGTCCCTGTATTGGACAATTCGACGATGTGCATGAGCGGGACGAAGCCGGAAATGACGGCGATGAGGATGGAGCCCCAAATGGTGATCAAATACGGCGTGTGGAAGGTCGGATGGATCTTGCAGAGCTTCTGCGGCAGCATGCCGTCGCGGGATACGGCAAAGAAGACGCGGGACTGACCGAAGAGGTAGACGATGAGCGTCGTGATGATACCGGCCAGGACGCCGACGGCGATGAGGTTAGCCATGCCGGGCCAGCCGAGGAGACGCAGGGCATAGGCAACCGGTTCCGGTGTATCGAGCTGGGTGTAATTGATGGCAGCTGTCAGCGACAGGGATACGGCAATGTACAAGGTCATACAGATGACGATGGAGGCGATGATACCGATTGGCAGGTCACGTGACGGGCGCTTACATTCTTCGGCGGACGTTGCGACGGCATCGAAGCCCATGTACGAGAAGAAGACGATAGCCGCCCCGCTGCAGACGCCGCGGACGCCGAAGGGCGTGAAGGGCGATAAATTAGCTGCCTGGGCGTGAGGCGCCGCGATGACGACGAAGGCGATGATAGCCGCTAAAGCGACGAGGATAAGGGCAAAATTCAATTTCGCACTCTGTTTGGTACCGCGGATGAGGACTAAGCACAATAAAAGGATAATAATGATAGACGGCAGATTGACCAGGCCACCTTCAGCCGGCGTCTTGAGGAGATAATCCGGGATTACCAGCCCCAAAGAGGCCGTCATCCCCGACAGGTAGCCTGAGAAACCGACAGCGACGGCACTGGCTGTGACCGTATAGGCCAGGAGCAGGGACCAGCCGCAGAGGAAGGCCATGCCTTCGCCGAGGGAGGCAAAGGTGTAGGAATAGACACTGCCCGAAGCCGGGATGAAGGAGGAAAATTCACTGTACGTCAGGCCGACGAGGATACAGAGGATACCGGCAATGACAAAGGATAAGGCTACGCCCGGGCCGGCATAGCGGGCGGCGGCGATCCCGGTCAGGACGAAGACACCGGCCCCGATGATACCACCGACGCCGAGGAATGTCAGGTCAAAGACGCTGAGGTTTTTGCTCAGCTTTGAGTTTTCTGCATCGCTCTGAAGCTGGGCAACGGATTTCGTATGGAAAAACGACATAAAACACACTCCCCTTTTTTAATAAAAACAATGAAAAAGTTAAATTGTATAAACTTTTTGTTAAATACAGTGTACTATGATACAGTAAGTATCGTCAATATGTTTTATAAATATAGATTTGTGTATACAGTATCCTTTATCACCAATCTTGCAATATCGGCAAGATACGCTATAATATTGATGATGAGAATTCATAATAAAATGAAACAGAGGGGGCGTGACTTATGGGATTTTTCAGCAATCTCTTCCATCACGATGATATTCAGGGGACGAAAAAATATATCTACATTACCGGCATGGTCTGCCAGAACTGCTCTAAGCACGTGACCGAAGCCCTTAAAGCCGTCGACGGCGTGGGCAAGGTCAAAGTCGACTTGATGCGCGGCCAGGCAGAAGTCGTCGTTGCTGATTCCGTGAGCGATGACACGTTGTTAAAAACCGTTGTCAATGCTGGCTATGGCGTAACGGAAATTTCCTTGCAGCCAAAGAAAAATTAAAATATAAAATAGTCAGTTGATAAAAATAAAATATTATAGTATAATCGGCTTGTAAATTAAATTTATTCATGACAATGGAGTCTTACCCGAAAGTGGATAAGACTCTTTTTTTATTCCCAGTATAGGAGTGGTGTTATCGTGTCTTTTCAGATGTTTGTCCCTACGAAAGCGTTATTTGGTGCCGGTCAGCTCAATCATTTGCATGAACAGGCCCTTCCCGGCAAGAAAGCTCTGCTGGTCATTTCCAACGGGAAATCGACTAAGGTCAATGGCTATTTGGACCGGACGGAAAAGGAACTGCATACAGCCGGTGTCGAAACGGTCCTCTTCGACCAGGTCGAAGCCAATCCTTTGAAATCGACTGTCATGCGCGGCGGCGCCATGGCCAGAGAAAATCAGTGTGACTTCATCGTCGCCTTAGGCGGCGGCAGCTGCATCGATGCAGCCAAGGGGATTGCCGTCGTCGCCACCAATGACGGCGATTTGTGGGACTACATCACCCAGGGCACGGGCAAGGGCAAACCCATTGCCATCAAGCCCCTGCCTATCGTCGCCATTACGACGACGGCCGGGACCGGCTCGGAAACCGATGCCGGCGGCGTCATCACCAATGAAGACACGAATGAAAAGACGCCCGTCAAAGGGCCGTCCCTGTTCCCGGTCCTGGCCATCATCGACCCGGAACTCATGGCGACGGTACCGCCGAAGTTCACTGCCTATCAGGGCTTCGATGCCTTGTTCCACAATATTGAAGGCTATCTGGCCAATAAGGCCAATCTCATGAGCGAAATGGTCGCCTTGGAAGCCATCTCCCAGATCAGCGCCTACTTGCCGACAGCCGTCCAGAATGGCATCGACATGAAGGCCCGGGAACGCGTGGCTTTCGGCAACTATCTCGGCGGCCTGGAAATGTGCCTCAGCTCCAACATGAGCGAACACTCGCTGGAACACGCCCTCAGCGCCTATCACCAGGCCCTGCCTCACGGCGCCGGCCTGATCATGATCAGCCTGGCTTATTTCTCGCACATGATTGACATCCACGTTTGTGACGACCGCTTCATCATCCTGGCCCGCCACATGGGGCGTCCCGATGCGGCCAAACCGGAAGATTTCCTCGACGCCCTGAAAGAATTGCAGGAAAAATGCGGCGTCGCCAACCTCAAGATGTCCGATTACGGCATCAGCCCGGACGAATTCCATAAGATGGCCCACAACGCCAAGACGGCCATGGCGGGATTATTCATGGCCGACCGCATGCCCATGAGCGAAGAAGACTGTGTCGCCATTTATCAGGCATCTTATCGTTAAATAGCAAAAAGTGTTGTAAATACAACAGCTCTTTTATCCAGGCCGGGCTATACTATAAGCACAGTAAGGAATGACTTACTGGACTAAGTATTCCGGATGGGAGCGTCCGGACAAAGGAGTGACTCATTATGAAATATAAAGTAAACGATACGTGCATTGCTTGTGGTCTGTGTGTGAATACGTGCCCGGAAGTTTTCCGTATGAACGATGATACGGGTATGGCTGAAGCCTATGCTGAATCGACGGAAGCTAACAACGATGCTGCTCAGGAAGCTATGAACTCCTGTCCGGCTGGGGCCATCGAAGAAGCCTAAGGCTGTAAGAAGTCTAAATAAAACATAAAGTGGTGGAATAAATATTGACATCTGCCAGTTCATGCACTATGATATAGGTAAATTCATAGTACGTACGGCAAAGGCGCTGTTGAAAGCAATTTCAGCAGCGCCTTTTCTGTATGTACCGGCGTGGGGGCGCCGGAGGGGTATGAATTTAATTGCAGCGGAAACGCTGTAATTATTACTTGAATACTGTATACAAAATATTTAATGCATCTATTGCAAGATGGGTATTGGGGAGGATATTATGAGAACAGAACATGACTTTTTAGGTGAAATGAATGTACCGGATAATGTTTATTATGGCGTACAGACCATGCGGGCTATGGAAAACTTCCATATTACAGGTGAACATCTGGATCCGGACTTCATCCAGGCCATGGCCATTGTCAAAAAAGCAGCTGCTCTCGCCAACATGGAAACGGGACGGCTCGACAAGAAAATCGGCAATGCCCTGGTACAGGCTGCCAGTGAAATCATCGACGGCCAGTGGCTGGACCAGTTCCCTGTTGATCCGATCCAGGGCGGTGCCGGTACTTCCGTAAACATGAACATGAACGAAGTACTGTGCAACCGGGCCTTAGAAATCATAGGCAAAGAAAAAGGCCGTTACGACATCATCTCGCCGAACAACCACGCCAACATGGCTCAGTCGACGAACGACGTCTTCCCGACGAGCATCAAAGTCTGCCTGAGCATGAAAGGCAAGAAGCTGACAGAAGCACTGAAGGAACTGGAAACGGAACTGGACGTCAAAGCCGATGAATTCAAAGACGTCATCAAGATGGGCCGTACCCACTTGCAGGATGCCGTTCCCATTACGCTCGGCCAGGAAATGGGCGCCTATGCTTCGGCTGTCGCCCGCGGCCGCAAACGCATTTCCCGGTCCCTCGAAGGCGTCCACGTCATCAACATGGGCGGTACGGCCGTCGGCACGGGCCTCAACGCTGAACCGGCTTACATCAAAGCCGTCGCCACGAAACTTTCCATGCTGACCGGTGATATCTTCGTCACGGCCCGCAACCTCATCGATATGACCAATAACACGGATATCTTCGCCGAAGTATCGGGCAATATGAAAGCTACGGCTCTCATGCTCATCAAGATGGCCAACGACTTCCGCCTCATGGCTTCCGGTCCGCGCTGCGGCCTCAACGAATTGAAGCTGCCGGCCCGTCAGCCCGGTTCTTCCATCATGCCGGGCAAAGTCAATCCGGTCATGGCTGAAGTCCTCGACCAGACGTGCTACCAGATCATCGGCAACGACATGGCCATCAGCCTGGGCGTCGAAAACGGCCAGTTCGAATTGAACGTCATGGAACCGGTCATGGCCTTCAACCTCTTCCACTCCATGCAGTATTTGACCAACGCTATCCACGCCTTCGTCAAATACCTGCTCAAAGGCGTCAAGGCCAACAAAGAAGCCTGCCAGTCCTGGGTCGACCACAGCGTCGGCATCGTCACGGCCCTCTTGCCGCACATCGGCTATGAACGGTCGTCCATGCTGGCCAAGGAAGCCTATGCCACAGGCCGCCCGATCCGGGAAATCATCCTCGAACACGGCTATCTGACGAAAGAACAGATGGACATCATCCTGTCGCCGCAGGAAATGACCCAGCCGGGCATTGCAGGCAAACAGGTCCTGGAAGAAACCTATCTGGCACAACAGAAAATCTCTGGCTAAATTCCCAAGCCATTTATCGTGAAGCAGCCCTGTCTCCTCCTGACAGCAGGGCTGCTTCTTTTTTTGCCGGAAATCCATTATAATGGGTTTGATGTTTAATGTTTAATATTTGATGTTTGGGGAGGAAGCTATGGATTGGCAGGATAATTTCCAAGAACATATACAGCTTTTGCAGCAGGCTCGGGAAGCGGATTTGACGAACCCCTTCGTCTGCCATGGCATCGTCCACATCTTCCAGGAAGCCTTTGATTTGGGCTTGATGGCCTTTCGCGAAGCCCTGAAGCGGGACGGTCATGGCATGGCTGCCATGGGCTCCGCCAAGGAACTCATCGCCGCGGCCTATGAACAATACCTCTTCGTCGACGAAGACATATGGCTGGCCATGCTCCGCGACCGCCACGGCAGCCACGACGCCATAGAAGCACAGGTAGGACGCATCTTGGGAACATACCAGGACGCCCTGGCGGCGTTGTACGATTCAGATGCGGATGCGCCGCGATAGACGCAGGCCACAAGTCACAAAAAAAATACACGGCCAGCGGCCTTGTGCGTAGGGGCCGTCCCGCGCCTTTCTGGCCCGTCAGGTGCCGACCTACGGAAGGCGCAGGACGGTTGCCAGAAAGGACAGCTGTGGCTGGGCGGCCCGCTATGGAATTATGGAAAATCTCTTGACAGGACGGTCGTCACATGTTAAAATAATCGAAGTTAGGCGTTCACCAACGCCTGGCTTTTTTAAGTTACAGAAAAATTTCCTTGACTTAGAGGGGACTGTTGTGATACATTATAAAGGCAGTCTTACGTAACACTAGGCTTGTGACTATTTTTAAGAGAGGTGTAAGGAATGCGTACAGCTATCACTTTGGCATGCACAGAATGCAAACAGCGTAACTACCGGACGAACAAAAACAAGAAGAACAATCCGGACCGTTTGGAACTGAAAAAATACTGCCCGTTCTGCAAAAAAGAAACATTACACAAAGAAACGAAATAATTGATTGAATAAGATTGTGCTAATCTTATTTGGATGTGAGAGGTTATATGGCACTTTCAGCTAAAAAAGCAGCACAAAAGAATAAGAACAAGAAAAAGAACCCGGGCAAATCATTTTTATCTGGCGTAAAGGTAGAAATGAAAAAAGTCATCTGGCCGACGAAGAAGGAATTGATCAACTACACGGTTATGGTCATTGTCGCTACCATCGTCGTAATGGTAATCATTGGCGTAGCTGATGGTGTATTTTCACAGCTGTTCAAGTTACTTCAGCTTGTTGTCGGATAGGAGGCTTGCGCTTAAATGGAAGCAGATATGAAATGGTATGTCATCCATACGTATTCCGGTTATGAAAATAAAGTAATGCAAACGCTGGAACAAAAGGTCAAATCCATGGGGTTAGAAAACGTCATTAACCGTATTCTCATTCCAATGGAAGATGAAATTGACATCAAAGACGGTAAGAAACGGACTGTCAAGCGGAAGGTATTCCCTGGCTACGTTCTCATCGAAATGGAAGTCAATGACCGTTCCTGGTATGTCGTCCGCAATACACCGGGTGTCACCGGTTTTGTCGGTTCGGCAACCAAGCCTATCTCGCTGGAACCGAAAGAAGTCGAAAAGATTCTGAAGACCCAGGGCATAGAAAGCGAACCGAAAACGCATATCTCTGTCGAAGTTGGCGAAGAAGTGCGCATTACCGAAGGTCCTTTTGAAAATTGCATGGCCGTCGTAACGGAAATCAATGAAGAAAAAGGGACTGTCAAAGGCCTTGTCAATATGTTTGGCCGAGAAACTCCAGTAGAAGTCGACTATTCTCAAATCGAGAAGGGTCTGGAATAAATACTTCTAAATGCGGCAACTCGCCGCGAGTGGGAGAATCGCAAGATTCGTTTGACCACATCTTGTAATGTAAGGAGGTGTAACTCACCATGGCAAAAAAAGTAGCAAGAATGGTAAAACTCCAGTGTGAAGCTGGTAAAGCAACTCCGGCGCCTCCGATTGGCCCTGCATTAGGCCAGGCTGGTGTCAACATCATGGCTTTCGTCAAGGAATTCAACGAACGCACAGCTAAACAGGCTGGCTTCATCATCCCTGTCGAAATCACAGTCTATGAAGACCGTTCCTTCACTTTCATTACGAAAACACCGCCGGCTGCCGTCCTCTTGAAGAAAGCAGCAGGTTTGGACAAAGCTTCGGGCGAACCGAACAAGAAAAAAGTAGCTAAATTGGGCCGCGACAAAGTCCGCGAAATCGCAACGACTAAGATGCCGGACCTCAACGCTAACGACGTTGAAGCTGCTATGAAAATGATTGAAGGCACCGCTCGCAGCATGGGTATCGAAATCGTCGACTAATTCGATGATGCTCTGCCCGTGGAAGGGGTAACCCGTTAAACCACATAAGGAGGAAGAAACATGGCAAAAGTAGGCAAGAAATATGCTGAAGCTGCAAAACTGTTCGACAAACAGAAACAGTATGATGTTGCAGAAGCAATCGACATCTTGAAAAAGATGGATACTGCCAAATTCGACGAAACCGTTGAATTGGCCGTAAACCTTAACGTAGATCCGAAATACGCCGACCAGCAGGTCCGCGGCGCCTTGGTACTGCCCCACGGCATTGGTAAATCCAAGACTGTCCTCGTATTTGCTCAGGGCGATAAAGAAAAAGAAGCTTTAGCTGCTGGCGCTGACTATGTCGGTGCTGATGATCTCGTAGAAAAGATCAAAGGTGGCTGGCTCGACTTCGACGTAGCAATCGCTACTCCGAACATGATGGGTAAAGTTGGTCGTCTCGGTAAAATCCTCGGTCCTAAAGGCCTCATGCCTAACCCGAAGGTTGGTACTGTCACGATGGACGTTACAAAAGCTGTTAGCGAAAGTAAAGCTGGTAAAGTTGAATACCGCACGGATAAAGCCGGCAACATTCATTCTTCTATCGGTAAAAAATCTTTCGACGCAGATAAATTGGTTGACAACCTGACTGCTTTGGTTGATACACTCATCAAAGTTAAACCGTCGGGTGCAAAAGGCCAGTACATCAAATCCATCACGGTTAGCTCCACGATGGGCCCTGGCATCCACATCAACCAGTACAGCATCAAAGGTGCTGCAAAGAAAGAAGAAAATTAATATCTCTCTTAGCTGTAGACTGAAGGTATGTATAATGGACGTATGTCCGCCATCTGAGGCTATGAAACTAGCAGATATCTGACTTTGACTAGTTCGGCCTCGTGGTTTCCATGAGGCCGTTTTTGATTGCTAAGACGATATAAATCCCAGTTCAAGGAGGTGTATCGAACTCATGTCCACATATGCAAATCATCCGGTTTCTCCGGCAAAAGCTGCTGTCGTTGAAGAAATGAAAGAAAAACTGCAGTCCGCTCAGGGCGCTGTTTTCGTTGGTTTCTCCGGCCTTACCGTAGCTGATGTCACGAAACTTCGCCGTAAGTTCCGCGAAGGCGGTGTTGAATACAAAGTCATCAAAAACACGTTGACCCGTATCGCCGCTGACGAACTCGGCTATAACGCATTAGATGCAATTCTCGAAGGCCCGACGGCTCTCGCTTATTCCACGGAAGACGCTGTAGCTCCGGCTAAGATTCTCAAAGAATTCATCAAAGAAACAAAGACTGAAGCGCTGACTGTAAAAGCAGGTCTCGCTGATGGTCAGGTCATTGATGTTGCAGCTGTTGACGCTCTGGCAAGCTTGCCGAGCCGCGAAGAACTCCTCGCAAAATTGGTTGGCAGCATGCAGGCTCCTATCTCTGGCCTTGTCAACGTACTCCAGGGCAATATCCGCAACATGGTTTATGTGCTTGACGCTGTACGCGCTAAAAAAGCAGAACAGGAAACTGCTTAATTTAGCTTACATAACTTAAAAATTAAACTCAAAAATTGATACTATGGAGGTATTTCAAAATGACTAAAGAAGAAATCATGGAAGCCATTGAAAATATGACTGTTCTCGAACTTTCCGAACTCGTAAAAGCTATGGAAGACAAATTCGGCGTTTCCGCTGCTGCTCCGGTTGCAGTTGCTGCTGCTCCGGCTGCTGGCGGTGCTGCTGCTGAAGAAAAATCCGAATTCGACGTCATTCTCCAGTCCGCTGGCGACAAAAAAATCGGCGTTATCAAAGTTGTCCGTGAAGTTACGGGCCTCGGCTTGAAAGACGCTAAAGCTCTCGTTGACGGCGCTCCGAAAGCTGTTAAAGAAGGCGTTGCTAAAGCTGACGCTGAAGCTCTCAAAGCTAAACTCGAAGAAGCTGGCGCTACTGTCGAACTCAAATAATTTCCTCTGTGAAATTAGCGGGACCGCGCGTGAAGGTTTTTACCATCATGCGCGGTCCCTTTTACTTTATAGTTTGTAGTACGGAGTTTGTAGATTGTAGAAGCTGGAAATTTTTTGCCATTTGTTGCAAACTTAAAAAGAGACTGTCTTAATGCAACAGCCTCTTTTTTGTTTGCTCCTAAATCAATTTATTCTGTTTAGCAAGTTCTTTAATCATAGACAACGATAGTTTGCTATACTTTGCCACTTTTTCCAAGGACATTCCATCTTTCAACAATTCGAGAGCTAATTCTAATTTTCCTTCTGTTCTGCCTTCTTTTTTACCTTCTTCCTTACCTTTTATCAGGCCATCTTCGTATAATCCTTCTCCTAAGTTGCACATGACTGCCAAATCCCCCTCTCCTTCTTGTGTCAAATCAATTCCAAAATCATTATGCAGAGTCGTAATCTTTTCACTGGCGTTCTTTGACGATTTGAACATCAAATCAAGCAGATTTATCAGCTGGTCCTTGACTTTGCTGTTTCCCAGATAGACAAAGATGATGCCCATGAGGTCATAATTTTGACAAGGTTCCTTATAGCGGTGCAGCAAATGCTGTTCTTTCAGCTGATAGCGGTTGATAGCACTTTTTCCCTGTGGGGCTTCCATGCAAATCCAAATGGTATAGACCTTCTTTATTTTATCGTAGTCGCTATTGATGAATTCGGTTCCTTTTTGCGAAGAAATCAATCGGCTGGCATAATAGACAGCTCTTTTTAATAGAGGATAGGTATCTCCCGTTTTCTTTTTCGGTTTCAAACGCTTTTGTGCTTCTACATTAATAATCAGGGTAATGAGCTCATTCGTTTCCGGCGCCTTCGCCCGAAATAAGATGTCAAAGACGATACTGCCTTCCGTTATGCTGTTATCTTCATTCTGTGCCCCTTTGATTTTCGGTGTATCCTGTCGCTCTAAGGCGTGGCGAACCGCGTTCGTTTTATCTTTAGAGACCGGAACCGTACTGACTTCCGGCGTCCCTTCGATGTAGATATTGGCAATATCGTCGAGGCTGGCCGATTCAAATTCGGGAACCGTCCGTTTCAAGATATAAGCCAACACCTTTTTCTGCGACAAAACGCCTTTCGCTGCTTGATCGTAGTCTAGTGCCCCTGCCAGCTGTTCCTTTACATCCTGCATTATCTCTTCATTCATCGGCCACACCTCCTTTTGACCTCATTGTACCAAATTTTGATTTTTTTGTACAACCAGGAAATCGTTCATCGAGTTGAGAGTCGACACCCCCGCCGGTCGCTGGCCGCAATAGCAGTGTATTGTGAACAACTATCTGTATCCTGCAAACGTTTATTATTGCAAAATTTTAGCCTATTTATTGTTTTGAGACAATCCTGTATAATAAAAATAAGCAAAGATGATGGAATGAATATTACCGGTGACATTCATTCCAATCCTGAAAAACTATAAGACAGATTATGGAGCTGAAAAGACTATCTAAAACGAGGAGGTAGAAACATATGGGTGATATATCTATCATTGCCCGCCGACTGCCCGATAAGAGCATTGAATATGGCTGGAGCGGAAATGGCGGATATTTTAGAAGTGTTGGCTACTTAGCTTTAACGTACCAGGATGATGAAGACGTAGAAAGGTTATTTGAGCTGGGCGAATTGAGGAATTTGGGGATTCCAGGAAGTGAACATTTCCATGGTTATGGTTGGAGCACTGTTCCAGCAGATTATCCTATGAATCGGGATGCCAGCGAAAGATGGATGTTCAGTAAAATTGCTTTTATTGATTATGGATATTTCCGTGAGCTTGATGGGGAGTGGTATTATGTCATCCCAGGTCCCTTCCGCGTCAAGATTCCCTTATTCCTTATACGTAACAACTTGGATGACGATGCATTTGAATTTGCCTATCTCTCAACAGTAGAGCAGAAAATCGGGGAATTTATTTTCAATGAATATCTTGATATAGATTCTGCTTTCCGTGCCTATCTGTCAGACCTTAGTGTGAACGTTGAAAAAGTAAAAAAAGCAATCTTAGACTCAGACGATCCATTATACGAATTATATGAACACTACAAAAACATATTCAATTATTTTGATGACTGGATTGTCGTCGATTGCGATGAAAACTATCAAAAAATTACGAATATTTATATGAACCCCAAGGCTCCGGAAACATAGAGAATGGAAACCTGTGACTGGTATACACCCAATAAAAAAAATCGGCCAGATACGGACCATATCGTCTTTACCATCAATTACAATTTTGTCCGACTCTGCTTAAAGGAAATCCGTGAAGGCAAACTGCCAAATGATGATAGAGAACCAGCGAGCCGGGAAATGCTGATTTGTCAGATGGTTGATAACGGTGAACTGGATGAACTCAAAAAAGAGGCTGATGAAAAGGGCCTAAAAGGAGAACAAACCGAGAGATATATCTATCGTTCGATGGCAGAATTAATAGAAATTTATGAAGATATTCTATATCGATGTTTAAAAGGCAACTTAAAAATAGAACAAATCATGCAAATACTAGGAAGCATAAGAAAAATACCGAAAGACTATATTATAAAATTTGCCAGCGAAAGCCGATTAAAAGTATCTGAATAAAAATTTCTTTCAGTTTTCCTTCCTCGCCCACGCAAACTGCTATTTATTTCAAAAGGACTGCCGATGACGGTAAAAAACCTCATATGGCAGTCCTTGTTCACTATCTGCTAAATTCCATATTCCTTAAAAAGTCTTCTAAAAATTAAATCAATTTATTCTGCTTTGCAATGTCAGCAATAGCTTCTAAGGATAACTTAGTATACTGAGCAATTTTTTCAAAAGGTAAACCATCTTTCAGCATTTCCAGTACGTCGTCTTGCTTCCCTAAATTCCAACCACGTTTTTCTCCACGTCTTTCTCCACGTTTTTCAATACCTTCACTCAAGTTACACATGGCTGCCACTCCTTTCTCTAAGTGCGGTGTCATTGTTACATTAAACTCTTTCGACAATAATTCCTGCTTTTCTTGGGAACTGATGTTGTCCAAGAGCAGCATATTCAGCAATCGTAGGATGCCTTTTAGCTGTTTATGGCTCTTGCTTCCCAGACAGACCAAGACGATATCGATTAAATCGTAATGGCTCCGTTCGGCCTGCGTATAGCCGATTAGATGTTTTTCTGTCAGTTGGTAACTGGAAATATTGTACTCCCATTTTCTCGTTGGCATCGTGCAGATCCATATGGAATAGACCTTCTGGATTTTTTCGTAATGGGATTTCACGAAAACCGTGCCGTACTGACTGGAAATCATGCGGCCACAATAGTAAACGGCCCGCTTTAGCAGCGGATAACCCGGATTGAAATCGTTCTGCGCTTCCAGGTTGATGATGAGCGTAATAAAGTGGCTCGTTGTTTGTGACTAGTGGTTCGTAAAAACCTGCCATTATCCAAGAAAGGTTATGATTAAACATCGCAGCGGGCCGCCCTGTCTGGGACGGCCCCTACGCACAAGGTCAAAAGCCGTGCATTTTTTATGGTCCGCAGGACCGTAGCGAACTGCCATCTGCGGTCTGCGAACTGAGTTCTCTATATAGTGCCGCGCAATATCCTGCAAACTACAATCCTTGAATTCTTCCGTGCAGGCCTTGAGGATATGGGCCATGATTTCCCGTTCCGAAAGGACCCGCTTGCACGCCTCGTCATACGCTTTTTTCTGCGCTTTGGCCTGTTGTGCCGAATCGGACATGATGTTTTACACCTCCAGATTCACTTTTATTGTATAATAATCGTTCCCGCTCCGCAATAGAGCGGCTCATGATTCCATCATACACCACAAAACAGGGCCAAATAGAAATTCTAATCGTTTTCTAATCGAATTTCCGAATATTTAAGGAACCGTTAATGTAGATTGGAGCCTAACGGCCCCGCCGGTCGCAGACCGCAGTTCGCAGGCCGCTTCGGATTCAAATGCCGCTTCGCGGCAACAAACTCAAATTGAATACATCGCCTCGAGTAACCCTCGGCTCGTAAAATGGCCCCATCCGGGGCCTTGTATTTTTTTATAATCTGTATCCGCCTTTTTCCCCATCGCCTGTATGCGATACCGTAGGGGACGTCCCGGAGGATGTTCCGTAGGGCGTCCCGTCGCGAATCCCGTGCATAGCCAGAATTTATGACGAGTGGCACTCGGTCGTAATACAATCATGAGTCTGTCGCGGCGGAATGCCGCATCTGATTCCGAGAAAAGAGCCGTGGCTCGTTGTTCATGGCTTATGGCTCGTAAAAACCTGCCATTATGCTTAAATAAGATGTGATCGAATCTCACAAGCGGGACGCCCAGCCACAGCTGTCCGTTTTGGCAGCCGTCCTGCACCTCCCGACGGTCGGCACCTGACGGGCCAAAAAGGCTTGGGACAGCCCCTACGCAGCCCCAACCGGGGCCATTTATTACGAGCCGAGGGCATCATGAGGCGATGTATTCATTCTGAGGTTGTCACGGCATCGCCGCATCCGTAGGGGCCGACCTGTAAAGGCGGCCCGCTACGCGCTGAGGGTTTCCCGAAGCGTCGTTGTCAGTTTGAGTCTGTCGCCGCGCAGTGGCATCTGAGTCCGAGTCGGCCTGCGACCTGCGACTTGCGGTCTGCGAAAGTACAAGCAAACGCTCCATTTCTTCAGGCCACCCATTCTGATAGGCCTTTGGCCTATTTCTGCCCTAACCATTCGTTAAAATCTTCTTTTTTATAAGTATACACTTCTTTGAAATAAATGTTTTGAAACTGCTGCCGCAAGCCAAAGTAATCTATATTATGATGAGCTAATTTTCCCAAATCATCCATTAATGAATCCAGAGATGGCGTTTCTTGTACTTCCTCTCTTTCCAACAAATGCTTTATATAAGCCTCACTCTTTTGTTTATTGTAAACCAAAATGTAATTTACCCGTTCCCGAGTAAAAGAGATGGTAGCATTGATAATATCGCAAAATAATAGCAAACTTTCAAAAATTTTGCGTTTTACACCATGAATCTCACGTCGCATATTGCCATCTTTAAATTCGATAAAGTATAATTCACCATCAATAATGGCTAAGGCATCGTTCGACTGTGGTGTCGGAGAACAAGAATACATCCTAACGTATTCAGTTTTCACATCATCGAAATCGACAACGGGTAGTAAAGATTCTGTCATATATCGATGGGCGGCATCATTATACGAAGTATTCTTCAATGTCGTTTCATGATTGCAGAATATGGGCAATCCCAGAATGTCTTTATTTTTCACTGTAAATCGTCCTTTGCAAATTTTCAAATGGCAATACTAGTTTCTTGTATATTTTATTGGTCTGCGTAGTGACGTCCTCAAAAAACGCATCCCCATTTTTAATATCTGCCAAATAATATTTACATTTGTCAGCAATATGATATTTCGCAGAATAAACTTCAATAGCCCGCAAGAAATAAGGGCTATGTGTTGTCAAAAGAATATGCATACCAAACTCTTTTTGCAAAAGTACGATAATTTCTGCGAAAAGAATTTGCCATTGGGGATGAAGATGAACTTCAGGTTCGTCTAAGATGAGCAGGCCGTTTTCTTCTAAATACCCGGTATACAAAAGTCGTTTTAGGATAATAAAAGTTTTCAACCCAGTTGAAATGTTTTCAGCAGAAAGTTGATGGGTACCTTCTAAAAAGACAAAAGAATCAGCTAACGCATCGTCTGCCTTTTTCATGTCAAAATCACATACAGAATTAATTTTAGTCAGAATTTTTTTCAACTTAGTATCCGCCACGATTTGTTTCATTGCTGTTTCTACGTTTTGTGAAGCAGTTTCTGCTTTTAATAAATTTTTCAAGTGCCCACGATGTGTTACCGAATCACTATATTGCATTTGTTCGCCAAAAAGCCCTTGGCTTTTTAACTCCAATTCATCCAATACAAAAGGATCGTCTAAATAAATGGCCTGAGTTTGTAATTCCAGTAAGTTTTTTGCTTGGGTAATTTTATTATTTTTGATATACATCTGTAACGTCTTATTCTTAATTTGCAATGCTATTTTCCCTATATCATGGGAATGATGAAAATTCATGACTTTACTGGAAAATTCCTGCTTCAAGGTATTTTCTAAAACCCGGATAAAAGTTTGTTCCTCAGGTATGTCCAAAACCTGTTTTATTCTCCCACTCATATTTTGCACTAATTCAAGCGTAATGACAGGAGCATTAGCTCTAGTTACAGTCCAACTGTCATATAAGTTATACCTTAATAAGTTCGTCAGCGCTTGTTCCTGGCCTTCAATTAAATATTGATTTTTATTCTGTAAAATAGCATCTGCTACATTTGTCGAGTAAATAGAATAACCTGTATCTGAATTAAATTTATTGAAAGAATCATAAACAGCCTTAGCTATCATTTCTCGTCTTGCGAGACGAATTTTTTGATTCAGATGATAGAAGCTATTAAAAATGCAGAATAAAGCTTTGCCAACTGTACTTTTACCCGTATTATTTTCCCCAGCAATGGCTGTAATGCCATTGAGGTCAATTTGTGTCTGATGTATTTTGCCGATATTTTCTAGTTGAATTCTCATAAACTTCATCCTCTACAAGTAAAATCTAAAAACATGCTTGATAAACCTCTCCGGCCCGTTGGGTCACCTCCAGCTCAGCTCTCCGTTTTGGCAACCGCCCTGCGCTTCCCTACGGTCAGCACCTGACGGGCCAAAAAGGGCCTATGAGGAGAGGCTTAGGCTCCCTTTGTAGGGGAGCTGGCAGCTCTGCTGACTGAGAGGTTGCTTTTTACGCGCTGAGGGCTTCCCGAAGCGTCGTTGTCAGTTTGAGTCTGTCGCCGCGCAGCGGCATCTGAGTCCAAGGCGGCCTGCGACCTGCGACCGGCGGCCCGCGAAAGTACAAGCAGCCTCTCCGGCCATTGGACTACCTCTCTTATCAGGAACTGCTTATTTCTTCTTTTTACGATGGACGATGAGGGCTTCGTCGGCCCAGTCGAAGAAGTACGGTTCGGTTGCGTAAATGGCATAGTTCGTCAGATAGGCAGTGATGAGTTCTTCATCGGAAAACGGGGCGTATGGCGGGTTGTCAAGATAGGGCTGGAAGATGCTCTGGTCACCTTTTTTAATGGAACGGATGAGCTTTTTCGTAATAGGGTATTCCTGCTTCAAGGTTTCCAAGTATGATTTCGCCTCGGGCCAATCGCCGAGTTTGAAGTACAACAAGGCTAAGGCCAAAAGATAAAAGGAACTGTTTTGTTCGTCTGCTCCCCGCTTGTACAGTTTCAATGCTTTCATTTCATTGCACATTTTAGCATACAGCGGCATCAGCTGGAAACGGATGCCCAAATTATCATTTTTATTGAGGCGAAGCATTTCTTCCCCTATCTGGATGGCTTTGTTGTGGATACCACATTCAATCAAGTTCGATAAGTATTCTTGAAGCAGCATCATATAAGGCCGTGTTTCAAAGTCCAGCCAAAAATCACCTTTGCTACGCTGGTAAATTTCCTGATCTTTTAACCGTTTTTCTTCGGCTGCAATCATGCCCGGAAGGATTTCAAGCATATCCAGGGGGCCTTTCGAATCCAATTCAGCCTGGGCCAGTTTGACTTCCACATTATCCGGCTCCAGTTCGGCTGCTTTGGCCAAATATTCCCGTTTGTCTTTTTTTCGGCTCGCCTGCTCAGCTAAGTCCAAATAATCATAGACATCGGCTGGTACTGTATCGTCCTGCCCATTCTCTTGCAAGAAGTCTTGCAAGTATTGGGCAGCTTTCTTATGCTGCATCATGAATTCTTCAATAATCTGCTGAAGCTCGTCTTCGCTATGAACGCCGTGCGGAGCTTTTAACTCAATAAAATCATTTAATTTGTCCATTATTTCATTCATAGTACGCATAAAATCATCTCCATTCAGTCTGTTTAGGTATTCCACTTGGTCTTAGCGTTCGAGCCATTCTTTGAATTCGGCTTCGCTGATGATGGGGGTCCCCAGTTTCTTGGCTTTTTCGTATTTGCTGCCCGGGTCGGCTCCGACGACGACGAGGGTCGTCTTTTTGGTGACCGATGACGTGCATTTGCCGCCTCGTGCTTCGACGGCCTGTTCGGCTTCTTTGCGGCTGAACATCTGCAATTTGCCGGTGAGGACGACGATTTCGCCGTCAAAGGTCGTATTGATGAGTGTTTTCTTTTCGGCCGTCATATCGACGCCGTGAGCGCGCAGTTTTTCGATGAGGGCCTGGTTCTTGGCGTCGCTGAAGTAAGCTACGATGCTGTCGGCAATGCGCGGTCCGATGTCGTCGATAGCCGTCAGGTCATCGGCATTGGCCTTCATGAGGGCATCGACGGATCCAAAGGATTCGGCCAGGACGCGGCCGGCTTTGGCGCCGACGAAGCGGATGCCCAGGGCAAAGAGGACCCGGGCCAGGCCGACGGATTTGCTCGTTTCGATGGCTTTGAGCAGGTTGTCTGCCGATTTGTCGCCAAAGCCTTCGAGGTCGACCAGTTCTTCTTTAGTCAGGCCGTAGATGTCGGCTACGTCGTGGATCAGATGCTGGGCCAGGAGCTGCTGGACGATGGCGTCGCCCAGGCCGTCGATGTTCATGGCATCGCGGGAAACGAAATGGGCGATTTTTTCACCGATGACAGCCGGGCAGTCCGGATTGGTACAGCGCCAAGCCGCTTCCCCATCGCGGCGGACGACGGGGCTGCCGCAAACAGGACAAGTCGTCGGCATGGCGAAGACTTTTTCCGAGCCGTCGCGCAGTTCCGGCAGGGAGCGGACGACTTCGGGGATGATTTCCCCGGCCTTCTGGATGACGACGGTATCGCCGATGCGGATGTCTTTTTCTTTGATGTAATCTTCATTGTGCAGCGTCGCCCGTTTGACCGTCGTCCCGGCCAGGTGGACCGGTTCGAGGTCGGCTGCCGGCGTCAGGACGCCTGTCCGGCCGAGGCTGACGGAAATGTCCAGGACTTTCGTCCGCGCCTGTTCGGGCGGGAATTTATAGGCAATGGCCCAGCGGGGAATCTTGACGGTATTGCCCAAGCGGGCCTGCTGGGCAAAGGAGTTAACTTTGACGACCATGCCGTCCGTTGCATAAGGCAAGCTGTCGCGGCGGTCGTCCCAACTGTGGATGAAGGCGATGACGTCTTCGATGTTCGTGAACTTGCGGTATTCCGGGTTGACCTGGAAATGAAACTGGGCCAAGTCCTGGAGCAGTTCTTCCTGGCTCTCGATAGTGATGCCGCTGTTTCCGCCCAAGGCGTAGGCAAAGAAAGCCAGTTTGCGCTGGGCCGTAATACGCGGGTCGAGCTGGCGCAATGAGCCGGCGGCGGCGTTGCGGGGATTGGCAAAGGGTTCCAGTTCGTCATCACGGCGCTGCTGATTCAGGGCTTCAAACGACGTGATGGGCATGTAGACTTCGCCGCGGATTTCGATGTGAGGAGAATCGCTGGCGATGTGCAGGGGAATGGTGCGGATGGTCCGGACGTTGTTGGTAATGTCTTCGCCGACGACGCCGTCGCCGCGGGTGACGCCGCGGATGAACTGCCCCTGTTCATAAATGAGATTGACTGCCAGGCCGTCGATTTTCAGTTCGACGACGTATTCCAAATCTTCGCCGCCCAGGTCATCGCGGACGCGCTGGTCGAATTCCCGCAATTCATCGTCACTGAAGACGTCGCCCAGGCTGAGCATGGGCCGGTCATGGGTATATTTTTCAAAGCCGCCGGAAATCTTGGAGCCTACGCGCTGCGTCGGCGAATCGGGCGTGACCCAGTCGGGGTGGGCTTTTTCGATGTTTTCCAGTTCCCGGTACATCATATCGTATTCATAATCAGTCACCGTCGGCTTGTCGAGGGTGTAATATTGATAACTCAATTCATCTATTTTTTTCCGCAGCTCCAAGAGCCGCGCTTTTTCAGTATCCATGGTACCTCCTTCATTCATGAAAATCGTTTCCATTCGTCCTGTAAAGCGTCTCACCACAAGTTCTGTGGCGGGTCGCCCACGTGGCGACCCCTACGAAGGCCCGGCCGGGGCATTTTTTACGAGCCGAGAGCTCTCCAAAGCGGCCTGCGAAAATGCAGGCAACCTCTCCGGCCCGTTGGGCCACCTCCCCTAATATGGGAGGCTTAGGCGCCCCTACTGTACTTTCTCTAAGGGGGCGTATTTCACGACGACTTGGCGGACGCCTTTGGTCGGGAATTGGATTTTCATCTGCATGTTCGGGCCTTCGCCGATGACGTCGAGGACGGTGCCGATGCCCCAGATTTTATGGCGGACTTTATCGCCTTTGGCAAAGGTATCGGTAACAGCGTGTTTCTTGGGCAGACTCGACGCGACGGGCTTGGTCAGGATGGAGACGCGCTGTTTCCCCGGGACCGCCGTCGTCCGGCTCTGGGGCATGGCGCTCTTGCGATGGTAGTCTTCCATGAACTGCGGTGGGATTTCGGCCAGGAAACGGCTGGGCATATAGGCCGAGATGCGGCCGTACATGGTCCGCGTGACGGCATTGGTCACGTAGAGCTGCCGTTCGGCCCGGGTAATGCCGACATAGGCCAGACGCCGTTCTTCTTCGACCTGCGCCGGGTCCATCAGGGTCCGGCTGTGCGGGAACAGGCCTTCGTCGAGGCCGGTCAGGAAGACGACCGGGAATTCCAGGCCCTTGGCGGCATGGAGGGTCATGAGGGTGACTTTCGAGTCGCTGCTTTCAAAATCATCGACATCGCTGACGAGGGCGACGTTTTCCAGGAAGTCCTGGAGGTTGCCTTCGGGATTGCTGTCCATGTAGTCTTTGGCGACGGACAGGAATTCGCCGACGTTTTCCTTGCGGCTTTCGCCCTGCGGGTCGTGTTCCGCTTCTTTATCGAGCATGTCGCCGTAGCCGGTCTGTTTGATGACCGTTTCGATGAGGCTCAGGACGTCTTTGCCTTCGATGTCGTTGAGGAGATCGAAAATCATGGCAGCGAAGTTTTCCAGCGATGCCTTGGCCCGTTTGGTGACGGGGATCTCGTCAGTCGACGACAGGGCTTCAAACAAGGAAATCCCCTGTGCTTCGGCATAGGCTGCGACGTGTTCCATCGTCGTCGCCCCGATGTTGCGCTTGGGCACGTTGATGATGCGCGTCAGGCTCAGGCTGTCTTCCGGGTTATAGAGCAGGCGCAGGTAGGCCAGGACGTCTTTGATTTCCTTGCGGTCATAGAACTTGGTGCCGCCGACCATGGTATAGGGAATGGCATAGCGCATGAGCTTTTCTTCAAGGACACGGGACTGGGCGTTGGTCCGGAAGAGGATGGCCATGTCGCCATACGGTTCATGGCTGATTTCATGGCGGTTGTAGATGACGCCGGCGATATAATCGGCTTCGTCGTGTTCCGTCTGGGCCTGGTAATGGATGATCTTGTTCCCCGTCGGGTTCTCGGTCCACAGGGTCTTCTTGGGCCGGCTTTCGTTATTGTCGATGACGGCATTGGCCGCATGGAGGATAGTCTTCGTCGAGCGGTAGTTCTGTTCCAGTTTAATCGACGCCGCATCGGGATAGTCCCGCGTGAAGTCGATGATGTTACGGATATCGGCACCGCGCCAGGCGTAAATACTCTGGTCGGCATCGCCGACGACACAGATATTGCGCCAGCGGGCAGCCAGTATCTTGGTCAGGGCATACTGGGCATGGTTCGTATCCTGATATTCGTCGACCAGGATATATTGGAACCGGGACTGGTATTTTTCCCGGACCTCCTCGTTTTCCTGCAAGAGGCGCACGGCCAGGAACAGGAGGTCGTCGAAATCGACGGCATTGTTTTCCCGCAATTTTTCCTGATACATGGCGTAGACGTCGGCGACTTTCTGTTCGTAGAAATCGGAGGCTTTCGCCGCAAAGGCCTTGGCATCCATGAGGACGTTCTTAGCCGACGAAATGGTCCCCAACACGGAGCGCGGCGTGAACTGCTTGTCGTCGAGGTTGAGTTTTTTCAGGCAGTCCTTGACCAGGACCAACTGGTCCGACGAATCGTAGATGGTGAAATTGCGCGTATAGCCGTGGAAGCCGTCGACTTCAAAGCGCAGCAGCTTGGCGCAGAACGAGTGGAACGTACTCAGCCAGATGCTGTCGGCCTGGGCGCCGACGAGATTGGTCACGCGTTCCTTCATTTCCTTGGCGGCCTTGTTGGTAAAGGTAATGGCCAGGATGCGGTACGGCGCGACGCCTAATTCCAGGAGATGGGCAATGCGGCAGGTCAGGACTTTAGTCTTGCCCGATCCGGCACCGGCCGTGATCAGCAGCGGCCCTTCGGTATGCTTGACGGCCTCGCACTGGCGGTCGTTGAGGGTATCAAAAATAGGATTCATGCATTCTTCCCCTTTATAGATAAAAAGGCCCACACCGTGTCGATGGGGCCTCTGAAAATCATCACTTATTTCATTGCCGAAAGGATAGGCGGAATGACCTGTTTCTTACGGCTCATGACCTTGGGCAGGTAGACTTCCTTATCGAGGACGTCCTTGCCGAAGGCACTGCTGACGACGTCGTCCATATTGCCGGCGAAGATGAGGTTCGTCGATTCGTCGATGATGCTGGTGATCATCAGGAAGGAAGCGGCGTAATCGTGTTCAGCGCGCAATTTTTCCAAGGCGTTGAGCAGGACCTGTTTCTGGTCGAGGAGGTCCGTCGTATCCATGACCTGGACCTGGGCAACGGTGAAGGTCGTATTGCCGCTGGAGAATTCTTTCATGTCATTGTGGACAATCTGGTCCGGCGTCAAATCGGAGACGTTGGCACCGGCTTTGAGCATTTCCATGCCGTATTTTTCGACGTCTACGCCGGCGATGTTGGCCAATTTTTCGGCAGCTTCGCGGTCAGCCGGCGTGCAGGTCGGCGAACGGAAGAGGACTGTATCGGAAATGACGGCCGACAGGAGCAGGCCGGCAATGTCTTTGGGGATGTCGACCTTAGCCTGTTCATACAAGCCCGTTACGATGGTAGCCGTGCAGCCGACGGGTTTGAAGAGGATGGAAATAGGGCCGGCCGTTTCCAAGGTACCGCCGATGCGGTGATGGTCGATGACGCCGACGATAGAGGCTTCGTCGATGCCGTCGATGATCTGTTTCTTTTCGTTGTGGTCGACGAGGATGACCTGCTGTTTTTCGACAGCAGCGACACAGTCTGCACAGATCATGCCGACGTATTTGCCGTTTTCGACGACAGCGTATTTGCCATCAGCCGGGATGTCGTGACCGTTATCGGTCGGTTTGAAGAACAGTTCCGGGTCGTGAGCCAAGGCTTTGACCGTGCTCAATTCTTCGCCCATGACGGTCTTGACGAATTCATCGGCGAGCTGGCCTTTTTCGATGACGCCGACGAACTGGCCGTTATCGGCAACGGGAGCGACATCGCTTTCGTGGGATGCGAACCATTTGGCAGCATCTTTCAGGCTGGCACTGACCGGAAGGGCTTCGACTTCCGTGTGGACAGCTTCGCTGACTTTGACGTAGAAGTCCTTGACCAGCGGCTGCGGAGCAACGTGGAAATAATTCAGGGCAAAAGCCGTTTCCTTATTCGGTTCGCCAGCGCGGATCGGCGTAGCGTCGATACCCTGTAACTGTTTTAATTTTGCATAGGCAATGGAAGAACAAATGGAGTCCGTGTCCGGGCTCTTATGACCGGTAACAAAAATCTGTTTTGCCACGATAATCACCTCATTGAAAAGTATATGTATGTTTCTATATCCCTAACATTATATCATAGACAAAGGATGAAGGCTAGTGCAGGGCGTCGGCTCCCTTGAGAAGGGGAGCTGGCCACAGGCCTGAGGGGTTCTTCACAAGTTCATAAGTGTCCCCCTAATGGCTGACGGCTGACGGCTAGATGCTGATGGCTAATCCCTATTCGTCAAGCCCAGGCGCTGGAGCATGGCCATGTCTTCGGCGATAGTCGAGCCCGACGTGGTCAGCATATTGCCCGTAATCGAGGCCGAAGCGCCGTGGAGCAGGGCCGTGGCGCCGTTTTCCGGCAGGAGTTTGCGGCCGGCGGCCAGGCGGATGTTGGCTTCAGGATTGATGAAGCGGAAGAAGGCGATGGTCCGCAGGACATCGCGGCCGTCGAGCTGGGGCCGATGTTCCAGGGGCGTGCCGGGAATGGGCATGAGGGCGTTGACGGGAATGGACTGGATGCCCAGTTCGGCCAGGCTGATGGCCATGTCCAGGCGATCTTCCCAGGTTTCCCCCATGCCGATGATACCGCCGGAACAGACGCAGAGCCCTTCTTTCTGAGCGGCCTTGATGGTGCGGATGCGGTCGTCATAGGTATGGGTCGTGCAGATGTATGGGAAGAAACGCCGCGACGTCTCGATATTATGGTGATAGCTGGTCACGCCCGTTTCGTGGAGGCGGTGCAGCTGTTCCGGCGTCAGCAGGCCGTGAGACGCGCAGAGGTCGATGTGCAGCGTCTGCTTCATCGTGCGGTACGTATCCAGGGCTTTTTCAAAATCCGCCCCTGTCAGAGCCCGGCCCGACGTGACGATGGCAAAGCGGTTGGCGCCGGCATCCTGATTGGCCTTGGCGTTGGCCAGGATTTCTTCTTTCGCCAGGAAACCGTATTCTTCGCAGCCCGTATGGTGGCAGGCCGACTGGGCGCAGTATTTGCAGTCCTCCCCACAGCGGCCACTGCGGCCGTTGATGATGGTGCAGAAATCAATATGATTGCCACAAAAATGGCGCTGTAAAACGCCGGCTCCCTGCTGCAATTCTTCCAAAGGTGCTTCCAGGAAAATCGATAAATCATCGCCGCGGCGGATGCGGTACCCCTGTATAATGCTATCGGTCAATGCTGCTATCGTATTCATTGTCAACCCACTCCCTATTTTTATTGTGAACTATGGGATTATTATACTCGCTGTGGCGATTGCAGTCAACTCAATTCTATTTATCTTACGGTTAACAATATGAGTACACGATATCCTGAATCGCAGGACGGTTCATTTCGGGGAATCCCACAAAGGAAAAATATAGGTATACACAATCATTCAGGGGCGGGCTCGCCACGTGCGAGCCCCTACAGGTGGAATGTTTATGAGGCTAAGAACCCCTCAGTCAGCTGCGCTGACAGCTCCCCTTCTCAGGGTAGCCATGAAAAAAGAGGCTGACCCGCGAAGCATGCTTCGTGGGACAACCTCTTTTTCAAGTGTTCTTGCCAATGAATTACCGACGTTCGCGGATACGGGCAGCTTTGCCTGTAAGACCACGGAGGTAGTGCAGTTTTGCACGACGGACGACACCGTGGCGAACGACTTCGATTTTAGCGAGGCGCGGGGAATGTACCAAGAAAGTACGTTCAACACCAACACCGTAGGAAACGCGGCGGACAGTGAAAGTTTCGCGGACACCGCCGTTCTGACGGCCAATAACGACACCTTCAAAAATCTGTACACGTTCGCGATTGCCTTCGACAACCTTTACGTGAACTTTGACTGTATCACCAGGGCGGAATGCCGGGATATCGTCACGAAGCTGTTCCTGTTCAAGTACGCTGATAATGTTCATTTCTTTTTTCCTCCTATAAGACATTCGTGCCCCCGTTGTCGCCACCTTTCACGACAATCGTGTTATCGAGCAGAGGACTGCCTAAATTAACAAGGGAATTATACCATAAAGCCGCGTTCCTGTAAAGGGGGATTTTTCCATTTTATAGGCATCTTCCGTAAAGGGCTGCTTGAAAGCACAGCAACCTCTCCGGCCCTTCGGGCCACCTCCAGCTCAGCTCTCCGTTTTGGCAACCGTCTTGTTCTTCCCTGCGGTCAGCACCTGACGGGCCAAAAAGGGCCTAATATGGGAAGCTTTTACGCGCTGAGGGTTTCCCGAAGCGTCGTTGTTAAGTCTGTCGCGGCGGGTCGCCGCATCTGATTCCGAGGCGGCCTGCGGCCTGCGAACTGCGACCGGCGGGATGCCCATCAGGACAATTGGATCCACAGGATTCACGGCGGGCCGCCCTTTGGGACGGCCCCTACGGATGTAATGGACAGGGTCCATTACATCTGTACGTTCGGCATGAAGCTGCGGGACATGTGGGCGATGATGGCCTGGTACTTATCTTTTTTGCTGGTCGGATAGGTGACGGTGAAGGCCGTGTAGGTCTTGTTCTTGTCGTTGATGTAGAGTTCGTGGTAGTAGGACTTCTTGCCGTCCGTCCAGCCGATGGCATAGCTGTTCTTGGTCTTGATGTTGGTCGTCAGCGTCGGCGATCCGTTCATGCCCAAGGCCATGTTGTAGAGTTCATCGATAGTGAAGCCCATGGTGTTCTTGGCAGCATAGGTCATGTAGACGGCATCGTCTTTGGGGTCCTGGAAATAGCAGCCATCGCCGTCGGCATTCATGTCGGCTGTCGTCGCAGCCCGGGGGATATCGACGGCATACTGATAGGCGCTGTTATAGTACTGATAGTAATTCTTGTCTTTAGTCGTCATGACCTGGACGACTTCATAGCTGTCAGCACTGGCGCTCTTGATGCTCACCTTTTCTTCAGCCATGACGGTCGAACCGGCAATACAGGTAAGGGCTGCTGCCAACATGACGAGATTCTTCAATTTCATAAATGATCACTCCTTTATGGTAGATGCGGAAAAGGAGCTGTCGAGTGAAGACAGCTCCTTTTGAGTTGCTAGTGGCTAGTGGTTAGTGGTTAGCAGTAAGAAAAATTTTTATTTCCTCGCTACAAACGACAAACTCTATACTACAAGCTAAACACTCCAAGGATTTTCGCAGGAAGGCGAAGAGCCTGTGCGATACTCCCTATTATTATATCATATTTTTCATTTTTGGCCATCGAATTTCCGCTTTATCCACGGGATTCGCGGGAATTCGCGGCGGGCCGCGAAAGTACAATCAACCTCTCCGGCCCGTTGGGCCACCTCCCCTAATATGGGAGGCTTAGGAGGCTCCCATATTAGGGGAGCTGGCAGCTCTGCTGACTGAGAGGTTCTTTCTCTACAATACGCTAAGGGTATGTCGTAAAGAACCCCTCCACCGCAAT
>OGEP01001365.1_pt1 | contig 26932 bp, 19 predicted proteins | sample 1570721 | NCBI WGS metagenome assembly OGEP01 (sample SAMEA2582131, study PRJEB24529) | metagenome | biome: Human gut stool | place: China | collected 2011 | reverse complement strand
GGCACACAGATGCAGGAATTGCAGGAGTATCTGTGGCATGTGATTGTCGGCAGTATGAACCGGAATGAGGACATGCTGCGTGAACTGGCGGCAGCAAACCCGAAGATCATACTTCACAAGAATATTCCCGATATGTGGCGCTATATGCAGCAGTGTGAAGTGGCGGTCTCGGCAGGCGGCACAACGCTTCTGGAACTGTGTGCCTGCGGGATTCCGGCGGTCTGTTTTGCATTTGCGGATAATCAGCTGGAATTTGCGGAAGAGATGGCAGAACACAACCTGTTAATCTATGCGGGGGATGTGAGAGAAAAGGACGATGCGCCGCATGCAATCTGCGAAAAGCTGGTCTACTATACGAAAGACGCCGGGAAGAGGGCGCAGAGCTTTGAGCGGATGAGAAGGCTGGTGGACGGAAAAGGCGCAGAGCGGATTGCGGCATTTTTGCAGCAGTATAAAAGAGATGTATGAGGTAAAAAATCATGCCGGTAGAGGACAGAAAAGACACAATCGCATTCATTATATGCGTGAATAATGAACTGTATTTTGAAGAGTGCAGGTATTACATAGAGCATCTGGAAGTTCCTGCGGGATATGACATAGATGTGATCGGCATCTGGGAGGCGGATTCCATGTGTGCGGCGTACAATCTGGGGATGCAAAGCAGCGATGCAAAATATAAAGTCTATATGCATCAGGATGTTTTTATCCGCGACAGCTGTTTCCTGGAGAAGACACTGCGTATTTTTAAGGAGCACCCAAAGACGGGGATGATCGGGATGGCTGGAGGAATCGGCATTCCGGAGAATGGCATCGTCTATTCTTCCTGGAATGTGGGAAAAGTGGACTGCAGGGAGCCGGATCTTTCCTATGTCCTGTTGTGCGGGCCGAACCAGACCAAAGATCAGACCGTCGATGCAGTGGACGGGCTGCTGATGATGACGCAGTATGATCTGCCGTGGAGAGAGGATCTGTTTTCGGATTTTGATTTCTATGATGTGTCGCAGGCGTTTGAATTCCGCAGGGCAGGCTATGAGATTGTGGTGCCTTACCAGGAAGAACCCTGGGTAGTGCACGACTGTGGATTCGCAAAGCTTACCAATTATGACAGGAACAGGAAAATCTGTATGGAAGAGTATCCGGAATTTTTCAACGTTCCGGAGGGAGAGGAGCTGTTCTCGAGCGGAGAGTGGGATCAGCTGAGCGGTCAGCTGGCAGCGGCGATTCGGAAGATGATAGACCAAGGGCAATGGGACGAGGCCAGTCAGGCAATCGGGATCTATCATCAGAGCCAGATGAAGAGCTCCGAACTGGAGATGCTTGCAATTATCTGTGAGATTGAGCAGACAGAGCGCAGGGTAAGCAAAAGACCGTCGTTTCTGGCGCAGGCGGGCAGCTGTGAAGCGATATGCCAGACCTATCTTTCGGTACGGTTTTTGCTGCATCGCATGGAGTTTGACAGACCGGCACAGGATTATCAGGAATTGATTCAAGGGGTAGAAAGCGGTAATATATCGGTAGATGCCATTCTCATCCTGATCTTACATGGCGTACTGGATAAGGAGAAGGTTCTGGGGCAGCTGGAGACATGGCATATGCCGGATCCAATGAGTGCAGAGCGGCTTAGATCCTTTCACCGGCGGATGCAGAAGGAAAACAGGGGTATTCCGTATTCCTACAGTAAGAGGGCAAAGATGGAGCTGGAAAAGTACAGCAAGGAGGAACAGTGATGATACCATATGGAAGACAGACCATTGAGGAAGATGATATTGAGGAAGTAGTAAAGGTGCTGAAATCGGATTTCCTGACGACAGGACCGAAGGTGGCAGAGTTCGAGCGGGCAGTGGCAGAGTATGTGGGGGCGAAATATGCGGTTGCTATTTCAAACGATACTGCGGCACTGCATGCGGCATGCCATGCGGCGGGAATCGGACCGGGAGATGAGGTCATCACCACGCCGATCACGTTTGCGGCATCTGCCAACTGCGTGCTGTATTGTGGGGGGACCCCGGTTTTTGCGGACATTGATCCGAGAACATATAACATTGATCCGGAGGATATCAGACGCAAGATCACGGATAAGACTAAGGCGATCATTCCGGTGCATCTGGCAGGACAGCCCTGTGATATGGACGCCATTCATGCGATTGCACAAGAATATCATCTGATCGTGATTGAGGATGCGGCGCATGCGCTCGGCTCGGAATATAAGGGACGGCGCATCGGCTCCATGTCGGATATGACGACATTCAGTTTTCATCCGGTGAAGCCGATCACGACAGGTGAGGGCGGTATGATTGTGACAGACAATGAGGAACTGTATCAGAAATTAGTGCTGTTCCGCAGTCATGGAATTACCAGAGATCCGGAGCTGATGACGAGAAATGAGGGACCGTGGTTCTATCAGCAGCTCGATCTCGGCTATAATTACCGCATGACGGATATCCAGTGTGCGCTCGGCTGCAGCCAGATGCGGAAGCTGGACCGCTTCCTTGCACGCAGACGGGAGATCACAAAGCGCTACGATGAGGCGTTTGCGGACTGCGCAAATATTGTGACGCCATATCAGCTGCCGGAGACGAACAGCGGATGGCATCTTTATATCATACAGGTGAAGAATCACGACAGAAAGACCGTGTTTGAGCAGCTTCGGGAGAATGGCATTGCAGTGAATGTCCATTATATTCCAGTGTACTATCATCCGTACTACCAGGAGCACGGTTTCAAAGAAGTGCATTGTCCGGTGGCGGAGGAAGTCTACTCGCACATCATCAGCCTTCCGGTTTATCCGGGGCTTACCGACGAGCAGCAGGATACGGTCATTGAAACGGTGAAGCGGCTGACAAAATAGTTTCCGGATGGTGCGGGAGATGCAGATCATCAGAAAACAGCGGGAGAATAGAGCGGGATGGGATATGCAGGATTAAAGCAACTTATTGAGCAGAATGCGTGGAGAGAAGCCGGAAGAGAACTCGGGCAGTATATGAACGGGGAATGGGATGATGAACTCGCCGTGCTGGCAGCAACGGTTTTCTCTGCGCTGGGCGACTGGGAAGGCGCCTATACCTGTATCGCGCAGGGGTTGCAGTACAATTACAGAAATTACGAACTGTATCTGCTGCTGGGCAATTATTATGAGCGCAAAAATTGTAACCAGGCGTGGCTCTGTTATGAAAATGCGCTCTATTATTGCAGCGATGAAGACGATCGCAGGATCATACAGCAGCACAAAGGGCGTGTACAGCACGATGACCGGTGGTGCGTGCATAAGGTTTCGATCGTGATATTGACGTATAACCTCAAAGACATGAATATGCAGTGCCTCGGCAGCATCCGGGACACCTGCGATCCGTCGAGCTATGAGCTGGTCGTGGTGGATAATGCATCTACAGACGGCACGCTGGAATGGCTTCAGGAGCAAAAAGATATTACCCTCGTGAGCAACCGGGAAAACAAGGGATTCCCGGCTGGGTGTAATCAGGGAATCAAGGCGGCAGAGCCGGAAAATGATATTCTTCTTCTGAACAATGATACGATTGTTCTGCCCAATTCTATTTTCTGGCTTAGGATGGGATTATATGAGGAGAACCGGATCGGCGCCACGGGAAGCATGTCAAACAGTGTGATCAACGGGCAGCGGATTGAGGCGAAGCTTGCCGGCGTGGAGGAATACATAACATACGGCACGGCAATGAATATCCCCATGGAAAATGCGCTGGAGAAAAAGACCTGGCTGGTGGGATTTGCGATGCTGCTGAAACGGAGGGCACTGGATGAGGCCGGACTTCTGGATGAACGGTTTTCCCCGGGACAGAACGAGGATGTGGATCTGTGCATCCGGCTGAATCTGGCGGGGTGGCAGATGCGCCTCTGCCACAATAGTTTTATAGTGCATTACGGTCATGGAAACGGCAGGAACTCGGATATCTGGAAGCAGACGTTCTCAGTTACAAGTGAGAAGTTCCGGGAAAAATGGGGCTTCGATATGTCCTATTATACCTACAGCAGAAAAGAACTGATTGCGATGATTTCCGAGCCGAAAGAGAGCAGAATACGCGTGCTGGAAGTGGGATGCGGATGCGGTGCAACGCTTGCGCATATTGCGTATGAGTGGCCGGACGCGAAGGTAAGCGGAATTGAGATCCAAGATGACATTGCAAAAATCGGCGCAAGCTATCTGGATATCCGGCAGGGAAACATTGAGACCATGCAGATCCCGTATGAAAAAGATACGTTTGACTATATCATACTGGCGGATGTGTTGGAGCACCTGCATGATCCGGAGCGGATTCTGCACAAATTACTGCCCTATCTGAAGGCGGACGGCAGTATTCTGTGCAGTGTTCCCAATATTTTAAACCGCCATGTAATCAGCGATCTTCTGCGCGGAAAGCTGGAGTACCAGGACGCAGGAATTTTAGACCGCACGCATCTGCGCTTTTTCACAATGGACAGTATTGTGAGGGTGTTTGAACGGTGCGGAATGGAAGTCACACAGATGATGGCGACCTACGATACGGAAGAGCTGGATGCCGAAGCGGAAGAATTGATGAACGCACTGTATCAGATTCCACATATTGCGGACAGACAGTTGTTTCAGGTGTACCAGTATGTTTTCCGGGCAAAGAGGGAGCGGGAGGCGGAATGAAAAAAGTAAGTGTAATTGTACCCTGCCACGATGCGGCGAAATGGCTTCCGCAGTGCTTTCTGTCGCTGGTGCAGCAGTCGATCGGAATCGACGGGCTGGAGCTGATTTTTGTGGATGACGCATCGGATGATGAGGGCGCGACATGGGCACTGCTGGAGGAATTTGAGCGCGCGTATCCAGAGAGCATCATGATTATACAGCTGGAGGAAAATCTGCGTCAGGGAGGCGCCCGGAACGTGGCGCTCGGCTATGCGACGGGGGAGTATCTTGCGTTTGTCGATGCGGATGATTTTGTGGAGAAGGATTTCCTTGAGAAGGTATACCGGCGTGCGGTGGAGAGCGATGCCGATATCGTACAGTTTGATTATGTGTACTATACGGAAAGACTTGGAAAAGTGCCGTCGGGAAGGACGGCAGCGGATGAGAGTATCCGGATTCAGACAAAGGAGGAGCGGAAGCGGTTTCTCATCAGCGAGAAGATCACCTACGGCTGCTGGAACAAGCTGTACCGGAGATCGCTTGTCGAGCGGGCGGGCGTCCGTTATGCCGAGCATGTCATTTATGAAGAACCGCTGTTCGTGTACCCGCTGTTGTTCTACGGAAACCGCTTTGAAATTATGGCGGAAGCTTTTTACTGTTACCGCCAGAACGAGACCGGAACCATGCGCCGGGATATGCGTCAGATGGAAACGCTGCAGATGCATGCAGATGTACAGCTTGCCGTGTGGCATTTTATGAAGCAGACGCCGTTTTTCCGGGAGTATTATGAGGAGATCAAGCTGTATTTTCTACATACATATTTCTATGAGACGCTGCTGTTTGCGGTGCAGCGCGGATTTGAAGTGCCGTATTCCATGTATGAGACGCTGCGGGGTACCGTAAAGGCGGAGGTGGCAGACTATAGGGAGTCTCCCTATGCGGCGATGATCCCCAGGCAGATGGAGTTGTACCGGGAAGAAGAGAAGCTGACAGATGAAAATGCACTGCATCGGTATATAAATCAGCATTGGAAGCAGTAAAAGAAATGTTATGCTAAAGAAACAGCACGGATGATTCGATATAAATATCAGAAGTATATCAAAAATCTCAGGGAAGAGGTAGAATAACATGGTGGTTAATCATAATATGGCGGCAATCTGTGAGAGCAGGCAGTTGCGCTATAACGTGAAGAAGATGGAAAAATCTTCCAAAAAGCTTGCGACAGGGTACAAGCTGAACACAGCAAATGATGATGCGGCAGGCTTGCAGATATCAGAGACGATGCGGCATCATGTGAAAGGGCTGAACAAAGCCTCCCGGAATTCACAGGACGGCATCAGTATGCTGCAGACGGCGGATGCAGCGCTCCAAGAGACGCAGGATGTTCTCGATCGTATGGTGGAGCTGACGACGCAGGCAGCCAATGACATCAACACAGACTCGGATCGCAGGGCTATTCAGGATGAGTTGGATCAGCTGAACAAGGAAGTGGACCGCATCGCCTATACGACGCACTTCAATCAGCAGTATATGTTGGCGGAGGGAACGCCGCAGGCGGCACCGGGATATTACCGCATACAGTCCGGGGCACTGAACGGACAGGCGATAGATATCCATTTTGTAAATGCGAGCAAGGAGAGCCTTGGCACAGACAAAGTGAATGTATCTTCGCATGCGAAGGCGTCGGAATCCATCACGATGGTTCAGGACGCGATTGAACAGGCGGCGCTCTGGAGAGACGAGTTCGGCAGTCAGCAGGAGCGTCTGGAACATGCCGTGCGCAATACGGACAACACATCACAAAATACGCAGAGTGCGGAGTCCGGGATCAGAGACACCAACATGAATATGGAGATGGTATTATATTCGACCAACCGGATTCTGGTGCATGCATCCCAGAGTATTCTGGCACAGTATAATGATGATGCAAAATCAGTGCTTGAGATTTTGAAATAGTCAGACACGATAAAGAGATAAGAGGGGCAGTTTGTTGATACGAATGCCCTTCCTATCTCTTTATGAGCATTTTTAAGCAGATAGGCATCTGGGATGACAGAGGCGTCCCGGGCGTTTGCCGGGGAACATGGGGCAATGAACAACTGGGATAAGATATGGAAGAAGCGGACCGCGAAGATTGAGAATCGCGCAACCGTATTTGAAATGTTTAAGGAATTAAAACGGGCAGACGGATTTGATACACAGGATGTGCAGGGATATTATGAGGCGTTTTTCCGGCAGTGGGAGTGCATGGCGCAGCGGATCGAGACGGGGTGTGCGGGAACGATCGGCAGTCTGCATGAGATTGGCTGCGGAAGCGGTGTGAATCTGTATCTATTTTCGGCGTTGAAGCATGTGGCGGTGCTCGGCGGTCTGGATTACTCCAAAAACCTCATCCGCATAGCCCAAAGCGTGGTGCCGGAGGCGGACGTGGGATGTGAGGAGGCGCTCAGGGTGCCGACAGAGCCGAGGTACGATGTCGTTCTGGCAGACAGTGTGTTTCAGTATTTTAATGATGCTGATTACGGGCAGAAGGTGCTGGAACGCATGTGGGCGAAGGCGGGGAAGATGGTTGTTGTCACCGAAGTGCACGATCAGGAGAAAAAAGACGAACACATGGCATACCGCCGGAAGTGTGTTGAGAATTATGATGAAGTATATGCGGGGCTGGACAAAACATTTTACACCAGGGAGATGTTCCTGCAATTTGCAGAGGAGCACGAGGGCAGATGTGAGATCGTACAACCTGATAACGAACTGTACTGGAATAACCGGTTTGTGTTTGATTGCTATTTGTATAAAGAATAATGCGTGAAGGGTGACGGTATGCAGGCAATTATTTTAGCGGCAGGAATGGGAAAACGTCTGGGAAAGCTTACTCAGAACAATACAAAATGCATGGTGGAAGTGGGCGGCGTGCGCCTGATAGAGAGAGCACTATACATTCTGGATAAGAAGAATCTGTCGAGGATTGTAATGGTCGTGGGCTATCAGTGTGAAAACCTGATGCAGTTTGTCGACGGACTGGGAATTGATACGCCGGTAGAATACATCATCAATGAGGTGTATGACAGAACCAATAACATATACTCGCTCTCCATGGCAAAAGACTGGCTTGTGAAAGAGGATACCCTTTTGCTGGAATCGGATCTGATTTTTGAGGAAGCGCTGATTGACCTGTTGCTTGAGGATTCGCGCGAGACGCTGGCGCTTGTGGACAAGTTTGAAAACTGGATGGACGGGACATGTCTGGTTGTGGATGAGGACGACCGGATTGTCGATTTTATTCCGGGAAAGCTGTTGGAGTATTCGCAGAAGGAGCGCTATTACAAGACGGTCAATATCTACAAGCTGAGTGCAGATTTTTCCCGGAATGTGTATGTGCCGTTTCTGGAAGCGTACGCCAGGGTCATGGGGAATAACGAGTATTATGAAGCGGTAATCAAGCTGATTCTGATGCTGGATAAAAACACCATGAGGGCAAAGCGCCTGGAAGGACAGCGGTGGTATGAGATTGACGACATACAGGATCTTGATATTGCGGAGGTACTGTTTGCGGCAGATGCCGGGGAACGGTATAAAAAATTGACTTCGCGGTATGGCGGCTACTGGAGATTCCCTCATTTAAAGGACTTCTGCTATCTCGTAAATCCGTATTTTCCGCCGGCGCGCATGATGGAAGAATTAAAGTCAAACTTTGACATCCTTGTGCGGCAGTATCCGTCGGGGATGCGGGTCAACTGTCTTCTGGCGGCAAAAACATTCGGTATTTCAGAAGAACATATCGTGCTTGGAAACGGGGCGGCGGAGCTGATTAAGGCGCTGCTGGAGGAGCTTCCGGGAAAAGTGGGCGTGATCCGTCCGACCTTCGAGGAGTATCCGAACCGGTGCAGTGAGCAGTGCGTCGTTTATGATGCAAGACAGAATGATTTTGCCTACACGGCAGAGGATCTGATCGGCTATTTTGCAGAGCATCCGGTACAGACACTTGTTCTGATCAATCCGGACAATCCGTCCGGTCACTGCTTCGGGAAAAAAGAGGTGCAGCAGCTGCTGGAGTGGACAAAGGAGCGCCGCATTGCGCTGATTCTGGACGAAAGTTTTCTCGATTTCGCGGAGGATAAGGAGGCGTCGCTGCTTACGGATGAGATGCTGAACCGTTATCCCGGACTCTACATCGTAAAAAGCATTTCAAAGTCCTATGGGGTGCCGGGACTGCGCCTCGGGATTCTGGCGTCGCAGGACAAGGAGCGGCTCGACCGGATAAAGAAGGCGGTGTCCATCTGGAATATCAATTCCATGGCAGAATTTTTTATGCAGATTCTTGATAAGTATAAGAAAGATTATGAAGAGGCACTTGTGGAACTGCGGAAAGAGAGAGAACGGTTTTACCGGAAGCTGTGCCAGATCGAGGGATTGAAGGTATATCCGTCCTCGGCAAATTATTTTATGTGCGAGCTGGTCAACGGCAGGAAGAGTGAAGAACTGGCGGCAGAGCTTCTGGAAGAGCAGATTCTGATTAAGGATCTCACGGGAAAGATTGCGAACGGAAGGCAGTATGTCCGGATTGCGGTAAGAAGCCGCAGGGAGAATGAGCAGCTGGCAGAGGCATTGAAAATAAAGATTGGAATTGCAGCAGAATGCGAAAAGTACTAATATTGAAAATAGTTAGCAGGAGTTTGGTACATGAGTGAAATAAAAAAACGAAGTCCGATGGTCTCAGTAATTATGTCGTCTTATAATCATGAAAGATATGTTTCGGAAGCTATAGAAAGTGTTCTTGCACAGTCTTATACAGAGTTTGAGTTTTTGATTGCAGATGATGGATCATCAGATGGAACACAGGAGAAAATAAAGTCATTTTCGGATGAAAGAATTTGTTATTTTGAATATGATGTTAATACAAGTTTCAAAACCTTGGATATGCTTAGGGAAAGAGCCAGAGGAAAATATATTGCACAGATTGGATCCGATGATGTCTGGAGAAAGGATAAGTTGGAGAAACAGGTTGTTTTTTTAGAACAGAATCCGCAGTATGCTGTATGTTTTTCCTGGATAGAGACAATTGATGAAAATTCACATGTTGTTAAAGGGGAAGATTCCAAAAACAGTGATTTTAATTTGCAAAATAAGAAAGCTACGCAGTGGTTTGCACAACTGTTTTGGGGAAAGGAGAGCCTTCCTACTCCTTCCTTTATGATGAGGACAGAGTTGTTTCAGAAATATGGTGGATTTCATTTTAAGTACCGCCAGATTCATGATTATGAACTGTGGCTACGGATATTATTGAATCATGAGATATACATAATGCCAGAGCAGCTGCTTTTTTACCGTTGGCATGTTTCGGACGAGCATCATAATATCAGCGCTCCTTCAACCAGAGGGGAGATATGTACATATAATGAAATGCATCATATGTTTGGAATGATGATTGAGACGATTCCAGATGATTATTTTATAATGGCGTTTGGAGATAAGCTGTTTTTTCCGGATTGTCATACACACGAGCAGATTATGTGTGAACGTATGATCTTGCTGTTGAATCATCCAAATCGGGCAGCGCAGCAGGTGGGAATTGACTTTTATCTGACCTATATAGATGATATGGAATTTTGCAGGTGTCTTGAGGAAGAATATGGTATTACGCGTAAGATATTTCATGAGTTGGAAGCATCAAGAGGTCTTATGGCAGAAGTGAGCGAGCAGAGGGAGCAACTGATGCAGTGTCAGGAAATGCTGAAGAAGGTGTTACAGGGAGATGAGCAATGAGCGCATGGGAAAAGCAAAGTTTTTCAATTGAATGCCAAAGAGAGGGAATGAGCGCTTTTTTTCCGAAGGAAGGTAAGTATGACGAAAAAAAGGGGAATGTATTGTTTGTTTCGCATATTGTAGATCGTACAGGTGCACCACTCGTTTTATTTGACTTAATGAAACATTATCAGAAAACGTATAATGTGTTTTTGGTGACAATGATGGACGGAAATCTCAGAGATGAGATTGTACAGCAAAACATACCGGTATTTATTGGGATGCCGGTTAATATGAAACACGTGATGGAAAAACTCAGGGCAGACGAATTTGAACAGATATGGATAAATACATTGATATGTCATGGCTTTGTAATGCTGTTTCAAAATACAGATATACCGGTTTTCTGGTGGTTTCATGAACCGGAACCGCTGTTTCGCCTTTACTATGAAAGGATGCCGGAATTGCCTCTATATAGTGACAACATTAAGATTGTAGCTGTCAGCAGGCTTGTGCAGAAAACAATTTTTAAGTATTATCATATAAAAAGCAAGCTTTTGCATATGCCGGTAAAGGACTTTGGGGGAGCGGAGCGGGAGCCTGAAAATAACAAAGTTATTTTTTTTATGCCGGCGCGTTTTCAGAGAACAAAGGGACATGATGTAATAGCGAAGGCAATACTGGGTATGCCGGAAGAATACCGAAAGAGAACGGAGTTTTGGTTCGCAGGCGCAAAGGATGAAAGAGAGCCAGATTATTACGAACTTATATGCAGCCTTTCGAGGGCTTATCCAGAGACGGTAAAGGTTTTGGGCGAATTATCAAGGGATTGTGTTTATGAAATATATCAGAAATGCGATTGTGTGATTGCACCGTCGAGAGAAGACGCAACACCAACCACAATCGTGGAAGGACTAATGTTTGAATGTATATGTATATGCTCAGATACGGCAGGTATTGCACAGTATTTAACAAATGGTGAAAATGCATTTATTGTTAAAAGCCAAGATGAGAGAGTATTACAGAAATGTATAGAATATGTAGTAGATCATAAAAAGGAACTGGATACATTAAGAAAAGCTGGAAGACAGATATTTTTGGATAATTTTGAGGAAAGTATTGTCTGGAATCAGCTGAGGAAACTTACAACAGGGAGGTAATGTCATGCAAATCGTAAAATACGCATTTCAGCAGCACGGTGATGAACGCGGAATGTTGGTGGCGCTGGAAGAGTATAATGATATTCCGTTTGAGATCAAGCGCGTTTATTACATGTATGATACCAAGGAAGGAGTTACCCGGGGTTATCACGCGCACAAATCACTGGAACAGATTCTGATCTGTATTCACGGTTCCTGTAAGATTCGTTTGGATAACGGGAGAGAGAAAAAGATTGTCTCTCTTGAAAAGCCATATGAGGGTCTGTATGTTCCGAATAACATGTGGAGAGAGATGTATGACTTTTCACCGGATGCAGTCTTAATGGTGCTTGCATCAGAGATATACAAAGAAGAGGATTATATCCGGGATTATGACACGTTTTTAAAGATGGTGAAAGAAGGGTCGGAAGATGCATGAGATACCATATCTGAATCTGAGAGGAATTCATGATAATATAAAAGAAGAACTGGATCAGGCTTACCGGGAAGTGATGGATCGTGAATGGTTTATTGGCGGAGAGGCGGATCGCAGATTTGAGCAGGAGTTCGCAGCGTATTGCGGGGCGAAAGCATGTGTGGGAACTGGAAATGGACTGGATGCAATCCGCCTGATTTTGCTTGCATATGGGATTGGAGAAGGGGATGAGGTAATCGTTCCTGCCAATACCTTTATTGCGACGGTGCTTGCGATTACATATGTTGGTGCAAAGCCGGTATTCGTAGATGCGGATGCAAACACTTATACGATGGATCTGACCAGGGTGGAGGAGAAGATTACTGCCAGAACAAAAGCGATTGTTGTGGTACATCTGTATGGACGGGCTGTAGATGTGGCACCGATCCGTGATCTTGTAAAACAGCATGACATCAAGATTATAGAGGATGCAGCACAGGCGCACGGCGCAGCAGTGCATGGCTTGAAAGTTGGAAAAATAGGGGATGCAGCTGCGTTCAGCTTTTATCCGGGAAAAAATCTGGGAGCGCTTGGAGATGCAGGAGCAGTTGTGACGGATGATGTGGAACTTGCGAAAAAGGTTCGGGCTTATGGAAACTATGGCTCCTACCAGAAATATTGTCATGTATACAAAGGATGTAATTCCAGGCTGGACGAATTGCAGGCTGCATTCCTCTCGGTAAAATTAACGCATCTGGATGCCTGGAATGAGGAGCGGCGCAGAATTGCGGGAATTTATGGACGGCAGATTACAAATGAGAAAGTTGTGCTGCCGCAGATTCCGGTGGATGAGAAGGAACATGTATTTCATATCTATCCGGTTCTTGTAAAAGAACGGGAAGCGTTTGTGGAGCATTTAAAGGAACATGGAATAGCAACGAACATTCACTATCCGACGCCGATTATGGAGCAAGAGGCATATCAGGAGTTCCATGGACAGATGCCGCAGTATCCGGTGACAAAGCGTATCTGCGCAGAGGAAGTCAGTCTCCCGTTGTACCCGGGCATGACAGAGGAAGAGATACAATGTGTTGTGGAGGCAGTCAATAGATTTTAAAAATTAAGGAGAACATTTTATGGCAAAAATATTGGTCGCTTTTTTTAATTGCATGAACGACCCGGAAAATCCAAATGCCATGCCCATATTTTATGAGGCATTTATCAGAGGATTGGATCGGGCTGGAAATCAGGTCGCTGTATTTTCACATGGCATGTTTGGAATGGATTTTTGGGAGATAGATCCAATGACAAAAGCCTCCATCCAGCAACTGGATCCGGACATTTGTTTTATTTTTAACAATAGCTTCTTTGACATTTCGGATGTAGTTGATTGCCCGATCGTTATTTATGAAGTGGATAGTCCTCGGTACTTTGCGAATAAAAGCAGCATTCGGAAAAATCCTGATCGATATTTGTATTATATTTTTCAAGAAGACAGTAGGAAGACATTACAGGAAGAATACGGAATATCACCATCTAAAATTTTCTGGGTTCCTTTTTTCTCAGAGGTATATGCTGATCCGATGCTTGAACAGACGACCAATATATCTTTTATAGGAAGTTTATTTGCAACGAGTGATACCGAAACGTTTGGTTCGTTTATTAAGTGCTCTCCTTCCGTGGAGGAAGTGGGTATGATGCGGCAATGTTTGCAGGAGCTGGAGAAGAATCCGCAGGTGACAGCGACGGAACTGGTGTATAAGTATAATATTACATCCGAATTGGTAGCGCGGCATTTAAATTTACCTCAGTTGCTGATGATGCTTAGCGGGGAAAAAAGACTTAGGGTTTTGTCTTCGGTTGCGGAACTTGGACTGGATTTATATGGTACAGAGAATTGGCAAAATACATATTATTTCCATTCGAATCTTAATATGTCATATATTAATAAAAAAGTGTATTCAATAGAACAGAATCAAGATATTTACAATACATCTAAAATAGGAATTAATGTATCACATTTGCAGGCAACCAGCGGATTCCCGTGGAGGGTAATGGATATTATGGCGAGCAACGCCTGCCTTGTTACAGATTATCATGCGGACTTTGAACGATTGTTTGGAAATATACCAATACCAACATATGATTCTGCGGGCGAGGCGTACACGGTATGCAGACAACTGCTTAATGATGAGAAAAGGCGGAGTGAGATTGTAGCGCAGTGTCAGGAAGTGATTGACCGTAAGTATCGCTTTAAGCATCTTTTACCAAAGCTGGAAGAAAATAGCGGCGTAAAACTTCATGTGTGAGAAAGGAAAGATGTTACTATGGATAGAAATAGAATTAAAAGAATTATAACTGTATATGTACCGGGGCATTTGTGCAATCTTCGTTGTAGTTATTGCTATGTTACAGAGTGTCTGAAATATTCAATGGATGGCCATGCACAATTCAATTATTCGGTGGAACATATGATAAAGGCGTTTGAGCCTGCACGTCTTGGCGGAATAGCGTATATTGTTGTGATCGGGGAAGGGGAAACATTGTTTCCTCCTGAAGTAATTCCGTTTGTAAAAGGATTATTGCATCAAGGGCATGTGGTTGAGGTTGTTACAAATAATACCCTGGATGATAGAATTGGCCAGCTTTTAGATATACCGCAGGAAGATTTAAAGCATCTGATTGTTAAATGTTCCCTGCATTGGCTGGAGTTAAAAAGATTAAATAAGGTTAATAGTTATTTTGAAAATATTCGGAGAATAGTTGCTGCGGGAGCATCTGCATATCCCTTTTTGGTAATTTGCGAGGAATATATGCCGTTTTTAGATGAAATTTGTGACGTATGTGAGAAAGAACTGGGAGAATTGCCGGCTTGTACGCCGTGCGTTACTGCGGAGACGCCGGAAGAATTTCTAGAGAAAGGCGGAGCAGGAACAAATCCTGCATGTACGACTGAATTTGTGGAGCAAATTAATAAACGGCTGCATTCTAAGCTGTTTGAGCAATCGGTAAGATTCCTTGATATTGATGTCAGAAAAGTTTTTTGTTATGCGGGTGCGTGGAGTTATGTTGTACAAATGGGGACTGGCAGATTATGTAAGTGCCATAATGTGTTGACAGACATTAACTTTTTTGAAAACATAGATCAACCGGTAGAATGTGCGCCGGTAGGCTGCGAGTGTGGTATAGCCTCCTGTTCTTTGCAATATTGTTTTTATGGTTTTGGCTTGATTCCTGAGGTAAGCAATGTTCCTACTTATACGGAAATGCTGTGTGAGGGATCGAATCTTTTTAATCCTGAAATAAAGCAGTTATTAAATAGTAGGATTTCGGATCATGAAAAGATATTCACAAAGGAAGAAGAGAATACCTTTTTGATGGATGTGATTCACTGTAAAAACCTGCAGATAGAAGAACTGTCGCAAAGGATGACGAAGGAGCAATATGCGGCTGAAAAAGCAACAGAAGCGGAGAAGCAGAGGCGCCTGTATGTAGAAAGACTTCTTGGATTAGTTGATGAAGATAAGTTGTCCTATGAAGAACTGAGTTTTGTTACTTATGATACGATGATGTATTTGAAGTATGTATGTGACACAATGCCAGATGGAAGCGTGATGTATGGACATATATGGGAAAAGATTACAAGAGGTTTATTTTCTTCCCACACATATGTAGAGCCAAATTATTTTTATCATGCGGATAATATATTGGAAGTTGAGCAAATCCAGGGGTTGTCAGTTGTGACCTTGGTGTCAGAGTATGAAAATGCGGAACAAATGAAACGGAGCATGAAAGAGGGGGACTATGTTGCATGTGCAAGGATCCAGTGCACACAGATGCAGACATTTTGTATGGAAAAAGGTCTGAGTGATGGAGACTGAGATTGGGTGAGATGAAGACATATAGAGGACGAGAAGATGTTTGTGTGTGTGGCAGGAAAAAATGATATCAGTGTAGAGATACTGGAATATCTAGTGGAGCGCCAAGAAGATAGATATGAAATTGGTGTTGTTTGCAATAAAAACGAGACTGGAAAGGATAGCTGGCAGAAATCGTTACGGTATCATGCAAAAAAAATGGGGATCAGGGAGTATGCGCTACAAGAAATATATAATATGCATCAGGTACTTTTTTTATCATTGGAATTTGATCAGATCATAAGACCTCAAAAATTTGCAGATGCCAGATTGTATAATATCCACTTTTCACTTTTACCACATTATAGGGGAATGTATACAGCTGTGCTGCCTATTTTGTATGGTGAGACGCGGAGTGGCGTGACGCTGCATCGGATTGATCGGGGGATTGATACGGGGGATATTATAGCGCAAGAGATTATTGAGATTGGTGAAGAAGATACCAGTCATGATTTATATCTCAAATGTATGGAAAAAGGAACAAAGTTGGTCATAGAATATATGGATATGCTACTAGATGGTACAGAGACAGCAATTCCACAGGAAAAAAGTGGGGCAACGTATTTTGGGCGTGATACGATAGATTATTCGAATATATCAATTGATTTAAGAAAAACGGCGGATCAGATAAAACATCAGATTCGGGCATTTTGTTTTCCTGAATATCAATATCCAAAGGTTTTTGGTAAAGATATTGAAAAAGTGGTTATTACAGATAATAAATCGCTTATGAATCCCGGGGAAATAGTGAGGGAAGAAGAGGAATACATGCTGATTTCAACGATTGATTATGACATAAAACTGTACTATCCGGTAGGATGAGAATTTTAAGTATTACTGGAAACATACGGAATTTATGAGAATTTATATAATCTACTACGTGTAGATTATCAGTGTATAGACCGCAAGCCGAAACGATGTACGGATTCTCCAAATGGAATCAAAAATGGTGCGGTGAAAGGAATCCCACATGAACCTATCCATCTGTATCATTACAAAAAACGAAGAACAGAATATCGACCGATGCTTAAAGGCACTTGTTCCGTACGGTCTGGAGACGATCGTGGTGGATACCGGATCGACGGACCGCACGAAGCAGATTGCGGCGCGTTACACGGACAGGCTGTATGATTTCCCGTGGTGCGACGATTTTTCGGCGGCAAAGAATTTTGCGATAGAAAAAGCCTCACATTCCTGTGTGCTGGTTTTGGACAGCGACGAGTTTGTAGAGCAGCTGGATCTGTCCGCGCTGGAAAAACAGATTGCCGCGCATCCGAGGGCGGTCGGCCGGATCCGCAGGCGGAATGTGTTTCACAGAAACGGGGAGGAACAGGAGAACCGGGAGTGGATCAACCGCATATTCGCAAAAGAATATTTTCATTATGAGGGCAGGATCCATGAGCAGGTGACGCCCCTGCATGGCGCAGAGAGCGGTTATCGGACGTATGAGACGCCGGTTGTGATCTTGCACACCGGATACGATCTGCCCGAGCAGCAGAAAAAAGAAAAGGCGAAGCGCAACATCCGCCTGCTGGAGCAGGAATTAAAGCAGCTGGGCTGGGATGGAAATGCCGGGGCGAAAGACGGCGTCGCAAAGGCAGAGACAGCCGGAACAGATGCGGATGCGCGTGGGAGCGGGCAGATTCCGTATCTTCTGTATCAGCTCGGCAAGAGCTATTACATGATGGGAGAATACGGCTCGGCGTGCGGCTGGTTCGCGCAGGGGCTTTCGTTTGACCTAAATCCTGCACTGGAATACGTGATTGACATGGTGGAGACGTACGGATATGCGTTAATCAACAGCGGGCAGGAGCAGACGGCACTGTTTTTTGAGAATATCTATGACGAATTTGGAAAAAGTGCGGATTTTCAGTTCCTGATGGGATTGATTTACATGAAAAACGCACGGTTCACAGAGGCGGTGCGCGAATTTGAGAAGGCGGCCGGGCATGCAGAGTGCCGGGCACAGGGAGTGAATTCCTATCGGGCAGACTATAACATCGGCGTCATCTACGAGTGCCTCGGGAAAAAGGAAGAGGCGCTTGCCTATTACCGGAAGTGCGGCGGCTATGCGCCGGCAGAGGAGCGGATACGCGAGCTGGGGCGGAGGTAGAAGAAAAAGCTATGACAACGAGAGAAGAAGCATTGGAATACGGAATGTCATTTCCGGATGTCTATGTGGATACACCGTTTCACGATCCAAACTGGGTGCTGGTGCGCTGCCGGAAAAATAAGCGGGCATTTCTCTGGACTTATGAATATCAGGGACAGATGCGGATCAATGTCAAGGCAGATCCGGAGTGGATTGATTTCTGGCGGAAAGCGTACGAAGCAGTCATTCCGGGTTATCATCAGAACAAAAAGCACTGGAATACGGTCATCCTTGACGGCAGTGTGCCGGATGGAGATGTAAAGCGGATGATAGCGGAAAGCTACGATCTGGTTAGGTAAGGGTAGTGTCGTGCTCGTGCCTGGATATATGAGGGGATGCAAATAGAGTTGTATTTGAGGCTACAGTTGGATTTCTACTATGTTTGACAGGGATCGAGGCGTTAAGTGTAATGGGACTGGCATTACTGGCAGTGGGGATTTTATCCGGTTTAAAGGCTTATATGCAGAGCGTAGGAAAAACAGCACTTCAGGCTATTCTGGGAGCAGGTACATCGGAGGTTGTGAAAGAGTTATTGACTCTGGTGCTGCGGAAAGGATGATAGCGATATCGAAAATGCTTAAAAGAAGATGGCAGGGACAACGGGAACCCTGCCATTTTATTCGTGAATATTTTGGACAGATAGATCGGGTTTATAATTTACATAACAGATCCGGGGTGGAAGCCTACATTAAATCTTTGCATGTGATATAAGGATAAGAATATATAAGGAAATAACTGGGAAGTAACTGGGAAATGACGTTGCAATTTCCCGCCCACGGGCTTATAATTGGGGCAGTTAGGGGGAGGGCATGCAATGCAATATATGACATCCAGACAGAAAGCCACAGAATGGTCTGTCACGAAGCGTATGGTAAATTACTGGTGCGCAAACGGGCAGATTGAAGGTGCATACAAAGAAGGCAGCCGCTGGTGGATTCCAGTGGATGTAGAACGTCCTGGAGAAGAGGAGTGTTTGCGGCGCATGAGAGCGTACACCGTTCGGATTACAGGCAAGAAGAGCGTTGCGGTTGGCATTCAGGACTTTGAGGCGTTAAGACGTGATCAGATGTTTTATGTAGACAAGACGGATTTTATCCGGCAGTGGTGGGAATCTGGCGAGACGACTACGCTGATTACACGGCCCAGACGTTTTGGCAAGACGTTGAATCTGAGCATGCTGAACTGCTTTTTTTCCGTGTTCTATGAAAATCGTGCGGATTTATTTGAGGGGTTGAAGGTTTGGGAAGAGAAAAGCTATCACAAGCTGCAAGGGCGTTTCCCCGTTATATTTCTGTCATTTGCAGGTGTTAAGGGGACAACGTTTGAGGCGGTGCTTCGGCAGATAAATTATGGTATTGTAGAGGTATATCGCCGCTTTGAGCGGATACTTGACATGTCGCGGTTCACGGAAAGGGAACGACAGGACTTTGGCAGAATATCATGGGACATGGATGCGGCCACGGCTGCGCAGTCCGTACGGCTTCTGACGGATTTGCTCTATGTGTATTATGGGCAGAAGCCGATTATTTTACTGGATGAATATGATACACCGCTTCAGGAAGCTTACTTTAATAGCTTTTGGGATGAAATGACTGCGTTTGTGGGGGCTTTTTTTAATAATTCCTTTAAAACGAATCCATCGTTGGGGAGAGCATTGCTGACGGGCATTACCAGAATATGCAAGGAATCTATCTTCTCCGACCTCAATAATATAGATGTGGTCACACAAACGAGTACGAAATATGAGACGGCATTTGGCTTTACGGAAGAAGAGGTAAAGGTGGGACTTGCCAGAGTAGGTCTGCTCGATTACAGGGAAAAAGTAAAAGAATGGTATGACGGATTTACATTTGGACAGCGCAGGGATATGTATAATCCGTGGTCGATCACAAAGTTTATCGACGCAGAGGGGATCTTTGATATTTATTGGGCGAATACAAGTAATAATAAACTGGTGAGTTCGTTAATCCGAAAGTCTTCAAAGAATATGAAGATGGCGATGGAACAGCTTCTTGAAGGAGAGATGTTACATGTGGAGATGGACGAGCAACTGGACTTTGCACAATTGGAATATCGGGAATCGGCTATTTTCAGCCTTCTATATGCGACGGGGTATTTACGCGTAAACCAAAAGAACGATCAGGAATATGTGCTGATGCTGACGAACAAAGAAGTGAAGATTGTGTTTCGGCGCATTATACGGGAATGGTTTAACGATCTGGATACTGGCTATGGAGATTTCAGAAGAGCGTTGCTGCATGATAATATAGAAGAGATGAACTACTATATGAATATGGTCACGCTATCCACCTTCAGTTACTTTGACACAGGCACAGGGCGTGGTAATATTGATGAGACAGAGCGTTTTTATCATGGCTTTGTGCTTGGATTGCTGGCAGATTTATCAGATCAGTTTTCAATACGCTCAAACAGGGAGAGTGGTCTGGGAAGATATGACATTATTCTCCGCGCGCGGGAAGAAAACTGCAATTCTTACATTATGGAATTTAAGGTTTTTGACCGGGAGAGAGACGAGAATATGAAAGCGTGCGTTGCAAGGGCCTTGCAGCAGATAGAAGAGAAACAATATGAGACAGAGCTTGTGGCAGACGGAATTGCAAGGGAGCGGATCAGAAAATATGGATTTGCATTTGACGGAAAAAAGGTTCTGATCGGTTCATAGAAGGAGAGTATCTTGAAGCATACCATTATTTATTTTATCGGTGTATACGACACACTTGATTTATTTACCGGAAAATTGCGGGAAGCTTTTGAGACGATGGGCTATGCGTCCTTTGGGTATGACGCGCGGGCGATTCCGCGGAGCGGGCAAAGCAGGTGCAGGTAATCGAAGTCCACGGGAAAAAATACGGATTTATCGCGGTATCCCGGGTTGTCCCGACGGCGGACTGGAAGGTGGAAAATGCAGTGCCGGGACTGTTTAGCTGCTATGACACCACGGCTCTTGTGGAGGTAATTAAGGAAGCGAGGGAGACCTGCGACTATGTGGCGGTCTATCCGCACTGGGGCGTGGAGTACCAGGCATATCCGGAGGCGAACCAGACACAGATTGCGAAGGCGTGCATCGATGCCGGGGCGGATGTGGTTGTGGGATCGCACACCCACTGTCTGCAGGGGGTCTCCTATATCGACGGGAAGCCGGTATTCTACAGTCTCGGCAATTTTATCTTCGGGCAGAGTATCGACCGGTCGGCGATGCTTGAGGTGACGATCGACGCCGCGGGGCGGGCATCCTACCGGTTCGTGCCGGTGTATGCGGCGGGAGGCGTGACATATCCTGCCGAAGGCGGACAGGCGGAGTCGGTTTTGAATTATCTGGATGGCATTTCGGAGGCAGCTGTGGCATCGGATGGAACCGTGACAGAAGATTAACTAAAATTAGTTTACAATCAGTTTAAAAAAGTTTATAATTTGAAGCAAGAAAGCTTCCTTCTGTGCGGCAGAAGAATATCAGTAAAAGGAGAAGAAGAGATATGAGTTACATGGAGACTTACAAAGAGTGGTGCACAAACCCGTATTTTGATGAGAATACAAAGGCAGAACTTGCTGCAATAGGGGACGATGCGGCGGAGATTGAGGATCGTTTTTACCGTCAGTTAGAGTTTGGAACCGGCGGACTGCGCGGCGTGATCGGAGCGGGAACGAACCGCATGAACATTTATACCGTGCGTCAGGCGACACAGGGACTGGCGAACTACATTCTCTCCCAGAACGGACAGGAGAAGGGTGTTGCGATCGCCCACGATTCCAGAATCATGTCCACCGAATTTGCGGATGAGGCGGCGCTCTGCCTGAACGCAAACGGCATCAAGGCGTATGTGTTCGACAGCCTGCGTCCGACGCCGGAGCTTTCCTTTGCCGTGCGTGAACTCGGCTGTATTTCCGGAATTGTGATTACGGCGAGCCATAACCCGAGAGAATACAACGGCTACAAGGTATACTGGGAGGACGGCGCACAGATCACACCGCCGCACGACAAGAATATCCTGGCGGAAGTGGCGAAGGTGACATCTTTCGACCAGGTGAAGACGATGAAGAAAGAAGATGCCGTTGCCGCAGGACTTTACAAGGTCATCGGAAAAGAGATCGACGATCGTTACATGGAGGAGCTGAAGAAGCAGTCGATCCATCCGGAAGTCATCAAGGAGATGGCGAAGGACATTAAGATTGTATACACACCGCTCCACGGAACCGGTAACCTTCCGGTGCGCCGCGTGTTAAAGGAGCTTGGATTCGAGCAGGTGTACGTGGTAAAAGAGCAGGAGCTGCCGGACGGCAATTTCCCGACGGTATCCTACCCGAACCCGGAGTCCCCGAAGGCATTTGAGCTTGCGTTAAAGCTGGCAAAAGAAGTCGATGCGGACATCGTGCTCGCGACAGACCCGGATGCAGACCGTCTCGGCGTGTACTGCAAGGACACAAAGACCGGCGAGTATGTGACATTTACCGGAAATATGTCCGGTATGCTGATCGCAGAGTACATCTTAAGAGAGAAGACGGCGATGGGAACCATGCCGGAGAACCCGGCGCTCGTGGAGACGATCGTGACGACCGATATGGCAAAAGCGATCGCGGCAGCCTACAACGTGAAGCTGATCGAGGTGCTGACCGGATTTAAGTATATCGGAGAGCAGATCAAGTTCTTCGAGCAGCAGCATACGTATCACTATGTATTCGGACTGGAGGAGAGTTACGGCTGCCTGGCAGGAACCTACGCGAGAGACAAGGATGCGTGCGTGGCGGTCATGATGCTTTGCGAGGTGGCTTCCTGGTGCAAGAAGCACGGCAAGACCCTGTGGGATGCAATGCTGGATATGTATGAGAAGTACGGCTACTACAGAGAGGGACTGGAGACAAAGACCTTAAAGGGAATCGACGGCGCGGCACAGATCCAGTCGATGATGAGTGAGTACCGCACGAACCCGCCGAAGGAGCTGGGCGGTCATCAGGTACTGGCAGTACGCGACTACAAGGAGGACACCAGAAAGGATCTTTCTACTGGCGAGGTGACAAAGACCGGACTGCCGGCATCCAACGTACTTTATTATGAACTTTCCGACAATGCGTGGTGCTGTGTGCGCCCGTCCGGAACGGAGCCGAAGATCAAATACTACTTTGGCGTAAAGGGAACCTCCCTTGCGGATGCGGATGCAAAGCTTGCGGCATTGAAGGAAGATCTGTTGAAATAAGAAGCGGGAGATGGTATGGGAGCAATTCATTATTACGAAAAAGAACGGGTTTTTAAACTGGATACACCACATACCAGTTATCTGATCGGTATCGTGGATGAAGAAAAGTTTTTGGGACATATCTATTACGGCGCAAAGATCACGGACTATGACGTCCGTGCGCTGATGCGCACCGGGGAGGCACCGTTTGTTCCTTCACAGAACAACCGCGACCGGAGCTCTTTTCTGGATGCGTTTCCGATGGAGTATCCGGGGCACGGCGTCGGCGATTACAGGGAGAGTGCGATTTCCGTATCGGACAAAAACGGCAATACGGCGGTGCAGCCGCTTTACAGGGAGCATAAGATCTATGCGGGAAAACCGGGACTTCCGGGACTTCCGGCCACGTTCGGCAGCGAAGAAGAGTGTGAGACGCTTGAGATTGTGCTGGCGGACGAGGTGCTGGATCTTACGGTCACGTTGTATTATACGGCATTTTGTGACGTGGATGTCATTACGCGGAGCGTGCGCGTGACGAACCATGCCAAAGAACCGGTGTATCTTACGAAGGTATTTTCTACGGCGTTGGATCTTGACGCGGAGGATTACCGGATGCTGACGCTGCATGGTTCCTGGGCGAGAGAGCGCCAGATCGAATACCGCCAGATCGGCTACGGAAAACAGTCTGTTGGCTCCTGCCGCGGTGAATCTTCCCATCAGGAGCACCCGTTCGTGGCGCTGGTGTCCGCAAACGCCGGACAGGAGCAGGGGCGCGTGTACGGATTCCATTTTGTGTATTCCGGCAATTTCCTGGCGCAGGTGGAGAAGAACCAGTTTGATTCCCTGCGCGTGGTGCTGGGAATTCATCCGCAGGATTTTAAGTGGGAATTAAAGCAGGATGAGACATTTACGGCACCGGAGGTTGTGATGACTTATTCGGATGCCGGGCTTGGCAGGATGACGAGAACGCTGCACGATCTCTACCGGAAGCATCTGATCCGCAGCCCGTATAAGGACAGGGAGCGCCCGGTGCTCATCAACAACTGGGAGGCAACCTACTTTGACTTTGCCACGGAGAAGCTGCTTGCGATTGCGAGAGAGGCGAAGAAATCCGGAATCGAGATGCTGGTCATGGACGACGGATGGTTCGGCCACCGCAACGATGACAACACAAGTCTCGGCGACTGGCAGGTAAACGAGCAGAAGATTACGGGTGGATTAAAACGGCTGGTCGATCAGGTGAATGAGATCGGATTAAAGTTCGGCATCTGGTTTGAGCCGGAGATGATCTCGCCGGATTCGGAGCTGTACCGGACGCATCCGGACTGGGCGATTGCCCTTCCGGGGAGAATGCCGTGCCGGTCGAGAAATCAGTATGTGCTCGATCTCTCCAGAAAAGAAGTGCGGGATTATGCGTATGAGTGTGTGGCATCCATTTTGCGCAGCGCGAACATCGCTTATGTCAAGTGGGATATGAACCGGCAGCTGACCGATCTGGGAAGCGGTGTGCTTCCGGTGGAAAAGCAGGGAGAATTGCTGCACCGCTATGTACTGGGCGTCTATGAATTACAGGAGCGTCTGATCACCGAATTTCCGCAGCTGCTTCTCGAGAACTGCTCCGGCGGCGGGGCGAGATTTGATCCGGGAATGTTGTATTACAGTCCGCAGATCTGGTGTTCCGACGACACGGATGCCATAGAGCGCTTAAAGATTCAGGAGGGAACGGCGCTGCTGTATCCGCTCTCCGCGATCGGTGCGCATGTGTCCGACTGCCCGAACCACACGGTGGGACGCGTAACTCCGTTTGAGACCAGAGGAAATGTGGCGCTGGCGGGTACGTTCGGCTACGAGCTGGATGTGACAAAGATTCCGGAGGAAGACCGTGCAAGAATTCCGGGGCAGGTGGCGTTGTATCACAAATATCATGCGCTGATGCGAAGCGGTGACTATTACCGGATCGCTTCCTATTCACAGAATCATTCGTTTGACTGCTATGAGGTGGTGGCAAAGGATCAGTCGGAGGCGTTAATCACCTTTGTCCAGGTGCTTGGCAGACCGAATGTACACAGCAGACGAATCCGGATACCGGGACTTGATGGGAAGAAAAAATATCGTGTTGAGACAACGGGGGAGGTGTACTGCGGAGATACCCTTGGGCATGCGGGCCTGAATGTTCCGGCGATGTGGGGAGATTTCCAGTCGGTACTGATACACTTATCCGAGGTGTCTGATGAACAGTAGTTGGAGGTTGGAAAAATGGCAAAAGCGGTAAAGCTGGCAGATATTGCGGGACAGCTTGGCGTGAGTACGGTTACCGTATCGAAGGCGCTGTCTGGACAGAAAGGCGTCAGCGAGGAACTGCGGGAGAAGATAAAAACGCTTGCCGATGAGATGGGATACAAACAGCCGTCCGCCAAGCGGCGCGAACACGCGGTAAAAAGCTATAATATCGGTGTGCTGATTGCCGAGCGCTGGCTGGACAAATACGACTCCTTTTATTTGCAGATGTATCAGCAGGTAGCGACGCGCGCGGTGGCAAAGGAATGTTTTACGCTGATGGAAGTGGTCAGCGCGCAGATGGAGGCTGCCTTCGAGATGCCGAAGCTTGTGCAGGAGCAGAAGGCGGACGGTCTGATTATCATCGGACGTCTGACGGGAGAATATCTGAACTTTTTGAATGAAAAAGCAAAAATCCCGATTCTGTATATGGATTTCTGCGACGAGAAGGCAGATACGGATGCGGTCATTTCGGACAGTTATTATGGAGCCTACCGCATGACGAATTACCTGTTCGACATGGGACACAGGGAGATTGCCTATGTGGGAACCCTGCTTGCGACGGGATCCATCACGGACCGCTATCTTGGGTATACGAAATCCCTGATGGAGCATGGCGTTGCGGTAAGGGAGGACTGGACGATCCCAGACCGTGACATCCAGACCGGTGAGATTGATACGGACCGGCTGATGCAGCTGCCACAGGAGATGCCGACGGCTTTTGTGTGCAACTGTGATTTGACGGCGAGCTATCTCATACGCAAGCTGCATGAACAGGGATACCGTGTTCCGGAGGACATATCGGTTGTGGGATATGATAATTATCTTTTTCCGGGCCTTTGCGATGTGGCAATCACTACTTATGAGGTAGACATGAAAGAGATGGCGAGACAGACGGTTCACACGCTGATCAAGAAAATGGCGGGAGAACCGTATCGGCAGGGAATCAGTATTGTTGAAGGACACATGGTTGAAAAAGACAGCGTGAAATCCAGAGAAGTATAAATTAGTGCAGAGAGGACTGCCGGAATTGCAGAGGTGTGATTCCGGCATCTTTTTTGAACAGATTGATAAAATGCGTCGTGTTCTCAATCCCTACGGCGGCGCTGACCTCGCGGATGGTGAGGGTTGTCGTGCGCAGCAGCGTGCGTGCGGCTTTCAGCCGGACGCGGTTCAGATACTGGATCGGCGGAACACCGATGCAGTCTGAAAAATCATGGCAGAGCCGGTAGCGGCTGACACCGAGAGAACTCTCGAGCGCGGCGAGAGAGTGGGAATGTGCGTAATCGGTGTCGAAAATCTCTTTCATGCGTGCCACATGTGCGGGAAGGGAAGGTGTCGATGCGGTGCGGCGGGAAGCCGCGAGGGAGGACAGGACAAGCGAGAGCATGGCGGTCAGATGAAGCGAGGAAACCGGTTCATCGGAGAGCAGCTCGCGGGAGAGGTAAGGCAGAATACGCCATACGATGTCATC